>Ga0209611_10012332_pt1 | contig 12044 bp, 17 predicted proteins | sample S1TSphgellanicum_3_FD_187693 | JGI IMG/M metagenome (GOLD analysis project Ga0209611, IMG submission 187693) | Host-associated microbial communities from peat moss isolated from Minnesota, USA - S1T2_Fc - Sphagnum magellanicum MG (SPAdes) (version 2) | ecosystem: Host-associated > Plants > Peat...
ATGCAAGCCACAAGTTTTTTAGAAAGTTCAAATTACATTTCATTGAAAAGGAAATACTCAACAAGTTTATTTGTATTACATTTAAACTTTGCTTTGTACAAGGACTTAAAAAGACCTTTTTTTCTTTCATTGCTGGTTTATTCCCATTCCAAGAAATCGAGAAATTTCCAAATTAATACACAAAAATGAAAAAAATACTTAAACAAGTCATTCAAATTTGGCAAGAACAAGAAGGAGTAGACGAATCTTTTTGTGCAAAGGACATCTTGGATTTGATGATGTCAACTAATTCTAACAATTACAAGAGGAAGGTTGTTAATGGGACTACATGCCAATTAAACATTCAAAATCTTGTTGATGAATGCAAGACGTTATTTTTAGCTGGCTATGCAACTACAGCTTCACATTTGGCATGGACAATGTTGCTTTTAGCTGAATACCCCGAATGGCAAAAATGTGCCCGAATTGAAGTTTGGGAGGTTTGTGGTTTCAACAATGAAATGGATGTTACAAAGCTCAACCAAATGAAAATTGTGAGTACCTTATTTTTTTAACTTTCAAATGTTATTCAATTTGAATATTTTTTACAAAATTATATATATGTCAAATGATAATACTTCCATCATAAGTGAGAATTGAGCATAGATGGATCCAAACTAAGTAGAAGCTTCTAAGTTGAATGAATTTAAATGATTCAACATTTTTGCATTAGTAATAAGATCTCAAGATGTTGTGTGTTTATCAAAGCGCAAAGTTACTGTTATGCATAAACCTTATATGTAAATTCCAAGTCAAATGCACAAAAGGGTTTAGGTATCAATTTTGCCACATGGTTCAAATTGTTTTCAAATCACATCTTTTGAATAGGTGGGGATGATATTGAACGAAGTGCACCGATTATTCCCTATTATTCCACAACTAACAAGGTTGGCATCAAAGGATATGCAACTAGGAGACATTTTTGTGCCTAAGGGCTTAATCTTGGAAATTCCAGTTCTTCATATGCACCATGATCCTAAACTATGGGGAGAGAATATGATGGAGTTTGATCCCAACAGGTTTGCGAAAGGTGTGTCAAAAGCTTGTCAACATTAACAAAGTTTCATACCCTTTGCTTTTGGGCCCCGAAATTGCCTTGGCCAAAACTTTTCCTTAATGGAATCAAAAGTTGTAATTGCTAGTGTGTTGTCACGTTTCCAACTTTCAGTTTCTCCAAGTTACAAACATTGTCCAGTAAATCTTTTTCTTCACAGCCCAAAATTTGGTGTACAACTCATTATAAAAAGCTTGAAACCTAGTCAAACCTCATAATGGATATGCTCCAAATACATATATGTAACATCCATTTTATAATATAATGATTAGCTCTATAATGCAATTACAATAGTATGTCTATATTTTGGTATGAAGAACATTGATGTTGAAAATATGGAAAGTTATTTAACATTTTACAAATTTGGTTTGACATGTTATAAACTTGCACTATGTTGTGAAACAATTATGTGCGTGACACATGTTTTTGAAATTAATTACAATGAAGTCTTTGCAAATGGTTTGTTCAAAATAAATTCTTGAGAATTAGTTAAACTATGTTTTTTTATGTTGATTCCATTGTTAATTTTGCAAGTCAATGTTGGAACAATTTTTGAAGCAAGGGATAGAGGCCCCATGGTAACATGTGAAATAGGTGTAATATAACTTTAAGTTTTTAAGCATTTGTAATAACGTCTTTCATTATGCACACAATTTTGATCTCATGAGTGGTGTGATTTATGTTATTATTGAAGTGTTATTGACGATCCTTCACAAGAAGTCTTAATAAAATTGGGCTACATGTGAGAGACAAAACAATTTTTTTATTGAAACCTTGCTATGTGTTTGAACATATAGTTTTAAATGGTGATTTCAACCTTATTTTCTTCCAATTATGGTGAATTTGAGGACTTTTCCCCCATAGAATCCTTTGTACAAATGTGAAACCATTTTTTATAATTAGTTATAAATTATTTCACCTTGTTAGGTAGTAATTACCATTTAAATTTTTTTATCCCTATAGCTTTCCTATTTCACTTGTGTAGATATTATTTCATAAGTGTCAATTAGTTTATATGGTAATTAAATACTAGTTGTATTAATCGATAGTTAGTTTACATTTGAGTTATTTTATCAAGACATGAATGTTTATCATTGATTAGAAAAACGACTAGAATTGAAGATCAACCATTGATTTCGGTCTAGGTTGCTTAGAATCAAGTTTGATTTTTGAAACCAAACTATTAAATTATGAATATTGGTTATTAATAAAATTTTAAATATTTATTTCTTGTTCTATTTTATTCATTCAATGGAATTACATCAAGAGCATGTACATTGAATCTTAGTCTGTAGAATTCCACACTAACATTTGGTGACCACACATATTTTAATACACCAATTGAACCAACTACTCCTCAATTATAAATTTGAACAATAGAATCACAAATTTGGAAAAATTATAGGAGTCTAAAAAGGAAGCATAGGACACAATATTATTGAGTAAATGGATTTGAGTAGTATGTCATTTAACCTAAACAACTCCAAATAACTCGACAACAATTCCAATTTGGGGATCTTATTTTATGATTCCTTCAATTGAACAACTTGTTATTATTTATCACCATCATTTTTATGGAGCTATCACCTTTTATGGAAATAAATAATGCATGAGGAACCGCAATGATATTCAATACGTTATGTTTTACACCTTTATGCCACATCATTGTTTCTTTTCCTAGAAAGTTCTAAGATATTTGTTTATGGCATTATTATTTTGTTGTGTGCATGTTTTTAATTTTCTCCAATAGAAACCTGAATGAGGAAAGCTACATTGAAATTCTTCAACACCAAGGTCACAAGTGCAAAGCCAAGAAAAGAAAACAAAAAAAAGAATTCTAACATCATAACCAAAATCAAACAATACCTGCAGATTTTCATGAATTACTGAAAGAAATAGTTTCAAACATTTCACCTCTTGCATTTCAAATTCTTTAAATTATAGCGAGTTAGTTTTAAAAAGAAATGCATATTGTTATAATTTTTTTGCATCATGCAATGCTACAAGTTCCACCCATATGAATTAATCTTTTGAATTCAAAACAAGTGTTAGAACTTGCACCAATTCCATAAACTTCAACTATTCCAACTTAGAACCACCAAACTTCAAGTCAATTGCACTACATGATGGTTTATTCTAACGCAAATGCAAAGGAGATTCATCATCAAATGGACATACCAAACAACAACAAACTACGTCTCAAGGTTTGTTTAAGGTAAAATGGCACTCACCATGCCACAATTTGATTACAACATTCCTTTGTACTTGTAAGCATTTTGATGACCACATAATATTCAAAAAAATTGTTCGTAATAAATTGATCATAATTAATCTACAAGTTTTCGTTATTATTTTTTCAAATATCTTACACAAGCATGGTTGATAAAAAATCAATCCCAAGGCTTGAAATCAATAAGATGTTGGAGGGGATCATTGGCAATAATGCATATGCCAACACCAATGAGTGAAGTTGATTGATTACATTGAATTGTGGCCATGGCAAATCAACACCATTCTACAATTTGTGCATTAAAAGGATGGACTAGCAAATTTTAGATTTTCAAAGTTGGAGCTAGACAAAGGATAAACTAGAATAGTAGAATGTTAATTCATTTGGAATTGAGGTGATTTGGTGGTAGTAACATTAGGAAAAGGTTGCTAAAATGTTGGTAAACCAAACCAAGAAGAAAGATATCTTTTATGATGTACTTGTCTTCGACACTCTATTTAGTAGAAGTGAAATTTAATTTCCTGCAAAATATTTCACACTACTGTAACAACATATTTACATTTGCCATGTTTATGTTCATTATTTTTATCTTTAGTTTCAACAAACTTAACATTACAATTCATTCCAACATTATATTCATGGTTATGGCATATAACCAAAATATGCACTTTAGAATACATTGTTAAAAAACTCTAGAAACAAGATATACAATTCATTTCATCATAATCTAACACTACAAAAAATTCACACAAAAGATGAACATAGAATTCAATGTAGAAATCTGTGCTTCTTTATATTATCGAAAACATCAATCTAAATTACAATGTAATCCCACGTTTTGTTGAAAAAAAATCCCAAAACAACATTTAAAATTTGTTTTATATTAAAATAGAGTTTGTGGTTTTCTATCGCACGTACCTCTAGTTCTTCCTATTTTTTTCTAAAAAAATTTTTTTTGTCTCATCTTCTTTTCTAGAACTCTCCCCCTTTTTGAACCATCCCGAAGTCACGTCATTATGATCCAAAACAACAAGAATTCAAAATTCAAACTAACAAAGTTATTTAATTAATCCCTATTTTAATTGCCTTGTTCATCCCGAATCAGATACTTAGCTTACCCCCTTGTACTTTGGATTCCGTCCCTAAAATCCTTGTAAAATGATAGAAATGAAACGATAATATTTTATATCCTTGTAAACATCTATTTCCCCTACCATTGTGTTGTAATCCCAATTTACACCAAAACCAATGGTTTTACATCTAAGTTTTGCTCTGCATTTCCAATCTCCTCCCCCACTAATTCAATTTGTGGTTCGATGTCCAAATGTTGTATCTTGGATATCTCTTTTTCTGGTGCTAGAAAAGCCTCCACCTTTTCTTGTTCCTGAATTCCCTCTAGATTTTTTTCTTCCTGACCCCCTCCTTTAAGGTCCTATGGTATCTTTGGCTATACCTCCTCTTCATGAGCTGTTCCACTTTTGAAGTCCTGTGATTCTATAATCTATACTTCCTACTCCTGACCTATCCCATTGGTCCTTGCTTTGTTTTTTCATCATGACCTAATACCTATGTACTTGTTGGATTATCACAAATGAAATTTGAAAAATTATTTTGATAAGCTTTTAACTTGTACTTTAAAATTCTGTCATCAGCTTTATACTAAGTCATATTCTTCTCCAACTCCTTTGTAAAATATTCCTTTGCAACCTCCCACCCTTCTTTAGATTCTGGCTCAAAGTCCTTCATCTTCTTTTTCATCGTCATCAATGTATAGTACTACAACATATATTCATAATCCTTTAGGCTTTTCTTAATAATAGTTGGATCCAAACTCTTCTTTTGTTCCTATGCCTTCACCAAATGTGCTTGCAAGTGCTGCAAAGTTCTCTAGTACTTCGTCTTGTCCTTCATGAACTTCTCTCTTTCTGCTTGTGTTGTCTTTCTTCTAAGCTCCTCAAACTACAATAGAGATACATTATTTAGATTTATCAATTCCAAACATGTCAGAACATTTTCCTTCTCCTTCTTTTATTTAGTCAGTGCTTTCACCTAACTATCCAAAGCCTCAAGTTATTTTTTATGAAGAAAAAGTGCTTTTGTCCACTTCCTCTTTGTGGTTTCCCAAATTTCATCCTTTTGCCATAAATTTCGTAGTTCTTCATCTTGTGATTTCAAAAATGTTGTGCTACCCTTTAGCTCTTCATTTTCGTCTTGTAGTTTCTTAATGAGTATTTTGTTTTTGCTCAGCTTCTGCCATATTCTTCCTCCAGATTTCCGCATTATGTTTATACCCCTTTTGGAATTCTATTTCTTTATCCAATTCCTCTTATAAGACTTCATTCTCCTTCTCCCCCATAACCAATCTATTTTTCAAAATGTTTACTTCTAGAGTCTAATTTCCCATATTTAGACTCACAACTACCATGGTTTGAAATAACTCAACTGCCTTATTAGCTTTCATTACTTTTGTAGCTACCTCCTCAATAGACTTTGGTGTACTTATTTGTATTGTAAGATCTCTAGATCCTTTTGCAGATGATCCTAGCTCATGTACCATTCTTTTCCCCATTTCAAATTCAAATGGGGATCCTTTTGTAGATTATGGCCTACTAGGTGGTACATGTGGTTCTACTGGTCTAAACTCTTCAAAAACAAATTGTGTCGCCACTTTCTCCGTCTACAATTTAGTAATCTATAGACCTTCCTATGTCTATTGTTTTACTACTACAAATGTTGTTGTAAATGTTGAAAATGTTTTGGACTTGTAGTGATCTCCATATAATCTTCACATACATCCCCTTCAAAGTGCAAATGTTCCTCACCTTCTGGAAACCTGATGTCATGTTCCCTCTTAACTTCTTGGCTATGTTCTTGCAACTATTTCTCTTGTGTTGTGATATCATCTGTGGTATCTCCTGCATTTGCTCCCTTGGCTATCTCTCTTGTGGAAATGTCATCTGTGGTATTGATGCAATTTGTTTAATCGATTGGACCACTAGTGGCACTACCCTTACCATTGTTGGTATTATAGATGGTTCCACTCTGCCCCTCATCGTTTTTTGTGCCCTCAAATCTGTACTCTTCTGTTCCCTCTTCACTTTTGAACTTGAGGCTCTTCCTTCCTCAACTTTGTTCTTCCTCTTGAAAGCACTTCTTGGAAAGTCTGTTGCAGCCTTCTTTTTATTTTATAGTGTTATTTTCATTTCCTCCCTATTTCTTTTAACCTTGGCTAGTGGTTTTTGTGGATTGTCCTTTTGATGCGCAAATAAATATTGAAAGGTTTTTGCCAATACCAAGGCAGATTGACAAGTATCTTTCTTATCCCCCTTATTCTCCTTAACATACTTATACCACCTATCGAGTTCACTACACTGACTATTGAGGATAATCTATGCCCAATTTACTTGAGACCCCTTTTTTGCTATCACCAATGTAATAGCATTTTTGTTGCAAAAATATTGCACCTTCTCCCTCTAATAAATGACAAATATAATGGTAGGATATTTGACAGAGTATGGTAGACCTAGACTTTTTGCATTCCATTGATCTGCAAAAAAATTTGCAGGTGCAAGTCTATAATTCTATAAAGTTTGAATTTCTAACGACCTACTGACCTTTCCTTTCGGTTTTTCTACATACCCTTATGCACACACTCCCAAAACATCTATAATAAGATGTTTATTAATAACATACACCTTATCCTTATGCCCAAAGTAGATATCTATCCCCTTGATCAAGAATGTGTTCGGAAATTCCAACATTACATCAAGCATTGGTGCTTCCCACCCCATTAAAAAAAAAGGCACAAGCCCTACTTTAGAAGCCCAGTCTTCTTCCGCAGTAATATCCTTCCAGTTCTCCATTCGCTCTATACAGTAAACTCTCTCTAAACTAATATCCTTGGGACCAGCCGAAAGATATTAGTTTATGGAGGATATTAGTTTACACAAATTAGATTAAGTATGAAGCCCGCCACGGGCCTGTGCCCGCATATTAGTTTAGAGAGAATATTAATTTACACAGTATTAGTTTAGAGAGAGTTTACTGTATGTTTGTCATAGTTTTGTTTCATTTGTGTCCACATGAAATGCTTAAGATTTGGAGTTTTAATACCTTTCTCTAGAAGTGTAACTATATCCAATATTGCGTGTCTTCTCTTTTCTATCTTTTTCACTTCACCCTCCTCCATCTTCATCAGCCTTCATTGTGCTTATGCCATTGTCTTCACCTCTATGGCTTGTTGTGTGTTCAACTACACTTTTATGAATAATTATTCTTCATGCGTAATAATGTTTTCTTCCTTTGCATCCTTTTGTACTATCTATGCCTCCACAAAATGATGTTCCTCAGCTTCGTTTTCCCGTCGATTCTTTAATGCACATTAGATCTATTGATGCAGTTCCTAGTTTTGTCTACCCTCTTACACGCCAATGTCATATATTTCTATGTAAAAATTCAACTGCAGATGTTCCAGTTGTATCTATGTCATGAATTATTGTTTGCACAAACTATATCTTCACATTATATGCTTTCCCTTTTGCACATTCCGAAGATGATGATGAATGTGATGGCGACATGGCACACCCCCACATTCCTTCAAAGACTCAAATGAGAGTTTGAAAGTGAAAACAATAGAAGAAGGAGTTGGGGTATGTTCCTTAATTCGTAGCACTTCGGGGGTAGAAGGGCGCACTAGAGCTTCAAGATGGGGACTAGGACGAATGACAAGTGGGTCAATTATTCACACGGACTTGCACAAACCAAATAAGAAGTTGGTTAGTGTGTAGTTAGAACATTTATGATGCACGAATGAGTCATGGCCATACATAGATTCAAAAGATTCCCCACAACTCGGATTTGGGGGGGGGAAAGCCATCACCTTCCCCCTTATAGTATTTTCTATGATTAGCCACGGGGGCTGCATCCAAATATCATTTTGTCCCGAAACTCCAAAGTTGGGAGTCTCGAAATTTTCGAAATTAGAATTCCTGCCATTTTGGAAGGCCATAACTTCTTGTGAAGACTTCCGATTAAAATGAAGTCTAAATTAAAATTGTAGCCATCATTGATAACTTTGGTGATATGTGGCACGCAACTTGCACACACGTATTTCAAGGCGATTTTCGACTTTTAGTGGGTGGGAGTCAAAGTGGCACATTGATTTTCGGCCCTTCTTTTGGCCATAACTTGTGTTTTAAGTACTCAAATGGGTCATGTGAGGCCATTTCAGACTATTAAGTTTTAGGAGATTTCTAATGATGTAAAGAACTTTTTGATCTAATGAATTTTGACGCTTGAAATACCTCTTTGAAGATTCAAGACTCCATAGAGGTTTCGTATCCCAAAGTGAGAGTCCATTTGGGAGTGTGTGGGTTCAATCCCTCACAGTCCTAGGAGTGCAAATGTGACTCCCAGGTTGCACTCTCAACTTGCACCTTTTTATGTCTTTACTTTGGTCACAAGCTTAAGGCTAGGGTCATGACACGACCTTACAATCAATGATTAGATATTCAACATTCTTCTTTCTATTCTTCTCAACTCCTCTTCTATTTATGTTTTTCTTAACATTTCCACTTCCTCCTCATGCCTTCGTCTATGCTCACTTCTATGCACTTCTTTTTCCCTTGCTATTTGTTTTAGTTTTTCAATTACATTTTTTGCATTCATATTGCTATGAAGTCCAAAACTTCGAAAATGTGCACAATTTCCAACAACAAACGCAAACTATTTTCGACGGTTACTTCGTTTTTTCTTGTCCTTGAACATCTTGCCTATCACATTCATTTTTTTTCATTTGCTCATCGTCTTTTAATTAATGCATGATCTTTGAAATTAATACGACCCATCACTACAAGTCTATGTGTCTTTTGTACTACCATGTGGAAGCACTTAACATCATCATTATGAATGAACATCATAGATTTCATCTTTTGATTACTCCATATCCATAATCGCCTTACATTATCTGTATTAATCCCACTTCGTTTACCCTATACACCTTCTATTAACTATGAAAACACATCTAATGATTGTACCAAGTTTTTGGTTGACCATGCCCATAATTCTAATGATTGTGCGAGTACTCCTGATGACCAAACGAATATTGTTGCTAATTCATCTAATATGCCTGACATATCATCTGTAGATTTCTACATCCCAAATCCCGTACTGTTGCAATTATTGTTCTTTTGGAGATCAAAAATAAAGATTGTGTTCACCATTGAATCTACAATCTATTATTTATCTTCATCATTCTTTAACTATGGTTTTTATAGTTGAAATCCTTCATCATCTTCCTGTGTGTCAAAATTCGCGTCCTAAATTCCACTTGCACTCCTTTCCCAATATATTAACATTTATTGTTTTTTTTTTGAACTTCAAATTCCATGTATTTATAAGGTTTGAGCTTATTCACGTTGACCAACACAAGTTAGTTTCAAACTTTTCAATGGTCACCAATAACACAATGTTATTTGGCAACACATACTATAGTTTATATGGTCCAAACCATTTCTTAGTAAACTTCCCTACATGTGATTTAATGCCCTTTGGAAACCACATAACATAATCACCAAAACTAAACTATTTTTCCAGATGTTTTTTTTGGCTGCATAATGTTATATTCACTATTGAATTCTTGGAGTTTCTACAGCCTGCATTTTAGCTTCTTGCAACTTCTCAAGCTTTATAATTCTACTAGTTAAAATTTTCAGTAGAGTACTATCTCTCTCATCTCCACCAACAATTGGAATGATGTACTTCGTGGGCATTAATGAATGTTATCCATAAAATAATTGACATGGTGTATACCCCTGTTGTTACTTTGTATGCAATTTTGCATGAAAATAACACTGTAGATAGATACTCATCCCAATTTATTCTATTATCATTAGCTAACTTGGTTAACAATGTCTTAAGTACCTTGTTAGTAAACTCAACATGCCCATTCCCTCAAGGATAAGTTGCAAAATTCACATGTTTCATCAAAAAATGATCTATCAAATACTTGATGGCATCATTAATAAAATGAACTCCTTAATTTGTGATTGCAGTCAAAGGACATCCAAACATGGTTAATATGCATTCATACAAAAATTTTATTGTGACTATTGTTGTATTAGTTCCTAATGCTCTTGCTTCCACCCACTTAGTAGCATAGTCTGTGGTAACAAGAATATATTTGTTCCTTGTATATCTCCCTGTTGGCTTAATTGGCCCCATAAAATCAAGTCCCCATTTCATAAATGGTTTTTCTAGAAGACTTGTGACTAACTTTGCAAGACTTTGAGTTGCCAATCCTCTTGTTCTTTGACATGCATCACAAGATTTGTAGTAATCATGCACATCCCTGTACGTAGTTGGCCACGGGTATCCAAATCCAATATCTTCCTTTACGTTATTTCCATTACAAAATGCCTTCCTAAAGGTCTTTCATGTAATTCTTTCATCACCATCTATGCTTATGTTGTTGTCAAACATCATCGCAATATGTTATTTTGGCCCATTCTATACAATTCACCATTCTTTAATGTAAAAGGTTTAGGTCTCTTGACCAATTTTTATTTTTGTTGCATCGATAACTTGCCTTCAATCTATCCTATTTTTAAAAATTCTTTTACATCATTTAGCCACTCAAGCCCTGTATAAAACAAACTTGCATCTATGGTTTGATTAGGCACATTGGTGGGTTTTGTACTATCCGGTAATTTTGGTAATGCATGTGCAACTACATGAATCATGCTTGGTTTATACACTATTATGAAATCAATTCGAGGAATAATAACAACCATCTAGTTATTTTCCCTGAAACTTGTGGTTTGTTGACCAAATAGACCAATGCCATATGATCTACATAAAAAACAAACTTATTGCCCAACAAATAATGTCTGAACTTATGCAAAGAAAAAACCATTATTAAAGCTTCCCTCTCTATTGTGCTATAATTTTGTTCTGCTATGTTAGAAGCCTAGAAACATACACTATTAGTTGATTCCTATTCCCGAATACGTTTTAAGACAACATAGCCCCCACAGCTAATAAAGATGCATCTATATGAACATGAAATTCCACTTGCTAGTTTGGTGATATCAATATCGGTGCTTCAATATACTTTTGTTTAATAAATTCCCAAGCCTTTTGACATTCCTTTGTCCAAAGAAAAGTTTGTCTTTCTGGTCAATTTAGAGATAGGTGCCATAATTGTAGTAAATTTTTTTATAAAACATTTGTAAAACTATGCCATCCCATTGAATATTTGAATTTGCTGCGGATTCTTAAGCAATGGCATGTTTAGGATTACTTGTATTTTCTTTGGATTTGGTAGTTTTTCTTCCTTAAAACCAATAAAACCCAAGATCATCATGTCACTATACATCGTAAATTCATCCAAAAAAATCTTCATAAAATTGTCCAAATATTTTTTGAATGCTTTGGTCATAGCTTTATGATATGTTGGAGGTTCATTTTTAATTCCAATGGCATCACCTTGCATACAAAAGCCCCCCAATCTATGATAAATGCAGTCTTGTATCTATCCTCTCGAGTTAAAAATATTTGATGATATCATGAATATCCATCTAAGAAGGAATATCTTTCATACCTTGCTATTGTGTTCCACATTTCATATGTGAAAGGTAATGGATATGGATCCATATTTGTGGTAACATTTAGTTTCTGAAATCTATACAAATTTTTATCTTGCCATTTTTCTTGGGTACTATT
>Ga0209611_10012334_pt1 | contig 12043 bp, 15 predicted proteins | sample S1TSphgellanicum_3_FD_187693 | JGI IMG/M metagenome (GOLD analysis project Ga0209611, IMG submission 187693) | Host-associated microbial communities from peat moss isolated from Minnesota, USA - S1T2_Fc - Sphagnum magellanicum MG (SPAdes) (version 2) | ecosystem: Host-associated > Plants > Peat...
AACAAAATGAAGTAAAGAAAAAAAAACCATGAAAGCATAGAAATAGAATACATGTTGTGTAATGTAAGCATAACGTGTTATGTATCTGAAATAATTAAAACCCTAGAATTTATGAAAAATTAAAAAAAACCTTAACACATTCAAAATTATGATATGGATACCATCATAAAATATCAAAACAATAACAAACAATGGACTCATATGTTAAATGATCTACAAAGAAACAAACTTGATACACCAATGTAAGAATTTCAAAATCTATATTGTTCCAACAAAAAAAAACATACGCATGTAAATGATAATTCACAACAACCTTAAATATGTGAATTATTCAATGTCCAAACATAAATAAATTTCTTATACAACAACATGAAAAATTTGACATCTAATCACAAAAATATTTTTCCACCATATTTTAAAACTTTCATAATTAAAAAATATAAATTAAATGGTCTACAACTTTTTGCTTTTAAAAGATTCATAAAAATGAATTCCACTAATTAACTACTACAATACGTAGGGGGTGTTGTGGGTACAAGTAAAGCACAAATCATCAAAACTATTAGAGAATATTTTTTGAAAACAAACAACAAGGACAAATTATGCATTACAACATACATTGCAAATTTTGTTTTATTGATAGGTGAAACAACTATCCATTCCTTATTTAATTTATCAATTTATATAAATGTAACTATAAACAAATCCAAAACAATACCAGATAGGTGGTCCAACATTCAATTTATGATAGTTGATGAAATATCAATGGTGGGTTATATGATGTTCCCTATAATGCATTTAAAATTATTGCCATTTGGAGGACTTGATATAAAGTTGATGGGAGATTTTTTACAATTTTCACCCATCATTGACACATCATGTGTTCAATTAACATCCACCAACTTTTATGTTCACAAATTTGATGCAAAATAAAATCATAGGTAAAAATATATGGAAAAAATACATTCATCCAAATAACATCATATTAACATAACAAATGAAACAAAACAAAAACATAAAATATGCAACTTTTTTACAAATTTTTTGAAACGAAATAATTTCAAATTCAAATTTTGATTTGTTAAAAACACATTTTTTCATTAATTCAAATGTAAATCTCTTCGATGACCCATGGAAAACAACAACCTTCATAATACCTAAAAATGAGTTATAAAATGTAATTAATCAACAAATGATAAACATCAACTCAATAGAATCAAAACAAAATTGTTATATTATAATACCACTGATATTTACAAAAAACATTCAATACGAAATAACTTACAATACCTCATAAAATAAACTGTTTCAATAAGTACAACTCAAAATTCAACACCTTTTTTGAAAGTATACAAAGGAATGAAAGTCATAATTATAAAAAACCTATATCCTAAACTAAGAATTGTCAATGAAACCATTGATTACATTCAAAACATTTCAATCAATGAATCCCAATGGATTTAATGAGATCATTCAGTGCACCCACCTACAAATGTTTATGTTGATTTAAATGAATTCATTGAAAAACTTGACATTTTACAAAACATAACCCTAGAAGGTCTACCAAAAAATGTCATACCAATAATATCGATATCTAAAACCTTTTAATGTCATCATCAAATACTAGAATCAAATACTTCCAAAACATTTAACATAAATAGATACCAACTATTGTTTGCCCCTGCTTTATGTCTCACAGACTTTAAATTTCAAGGACAAACATTTGATCACTTGATCATAGACTTGAAATAACCATTTGTTAATGTACCAATTAACATGCATAACATATATATAAGATTCTTATGATTACATTCCTTGGATGGACTCATAATATTAAAGGATATATCTATACAAGACATATGTAAAACCATATTCAAAAAAAGGTAATTGGAGATGACAAAACCTATTTTAGATCAAAAAAATATTAATACAAATGTTATTAAAACCAACAAAGGTATTGAAATTCCTATGGATTCAAATATTGACCTTAAAAAATGCAATGATAATTTATTACATAACAAATAAACAAAAAGAAATTTGCAATATCAAATAATTCAAAAATTAACTCTAATGAGTATGATAACATTGGTTATTATTGGATCAAAGACCTCTAATTAACTAAAGTAGATGAAAATATCCTTCTTGATCTGAATGAATGGCTAAGTGACCAACATTCAAAAATTGCTATGCAAATATTATATGTTGAAAAATTACAATCAATAGGATATGAACAACATACATATACAATCATAAGAAAAAAATGTACATGTGTAAAAAAATGTTTTCAACACATATTCATAAACAACGATCATTAAATATTAATAAAAATTCACATGTCAAATCCTAATTTACATTGTACAATATATGATTCACATATGCTAATGACAAAAACATTGCCTAGCAACATAATCCAAATGTTATGCAAACTTATAAATGTAAACAACTTGTTATACACATATGCAAATATAATGCAACAAATAGACAACTCATCATGTGGTGTTTTCACAATAACATATGCAATAAACATTGTGTTTGAATTTTATCTCGAAAAATCTTAGTATTTTTTGACACAAATGCAAACACGTTTATGAAACTCCATAAGCAACAAATACATCTTTCCCTTCCCAAAATATGAATTAATATGACATATATATCCTTTAAAAAAAAACAATTCATCATCACTAGTAGAACGAAGCAACATGAAGCCCAAGTTTGTTAATAAACATGGATTCATTATATTACTTTCTTTCATGTTCATACCGAAGACAAATTGTAGTTTTTGAACCCATTATAATATTAAATTTTCACATTGATAAATGTGTCACCTAATAAATGAAATTTTTTACATCATTTGTTAATTGGAAACTAAAGACATATTAGCACTCACATGTCATCATTTGAAACCTTTAAATAAATTTATTATATTAAAATTATCAAGATGTTTAACATGATCATAAGTTACAAACATTGCACATATTATGCTTTCAAGAGAGAATATATATATTTCAATTCAATTAATCAAAATAAAATCATATATGTGTTTTGACCAACCGCGGCAATGATGTATGACAAATCACATTACATTCATATAAAACAATAACATATGTGGAATCAAAATTTATTGCAACTTATATTATTTGTAACACTAAAAATGCAATATATATGTTATTTTTCCAAATAACTATTGTCCGACCTCTCTTACAACTTTTTTGTACATGGATTCATCATTGTGGCATCAACCTCATGTCCCAAAATTATTTTAAGTGATTTGCACAAATGTTAACAACAAAATGGAATTTTCAACAATGATAATTTTATAATCACTTTCAACCTCAAATTCCTTAATCATACTTTCACAACAATAAAATAGTTCATTACTTATCATATGGATGAATATCCTAGTAATAATTTTTTTGCACATGTATAAAAGCTTATTACCCAAATTATCATCAAATTATATGTATTTAATATACTTGTAATATAAGGAAAACATAACACCAGTACTTCATTTGGTCATAAAGGGGATGAGATTTCTAAACATCAATGAAAAACATATTATAGTTTTCAATAGGCATTGAAACTCAAATTAGCATCAAATTTGGCTAAATTTGAATTTCATTGTATCTTTTTTTTTTTTGGCCTAATTGCGTTCAACCAATCAATTTTTTTTGTTATGTCTACTACAACCATAAATCTTTTCAAACCTCATGCATTTAATACTAAGTTTCAACATTTTATAATCATATTTTATAAATTTTCATTACTTTGTCAATAATGGTGTTTAGAAGTGGAAAAAAGGGTTAGGGGATGATAGAAGGGCCCAAAAAAGGTCACTTTACAAATAATTCTATTATATTCAAATTTCATACCAATTTGTCCATGTTCAATCAAAAACAATTTTTTTTTGTTCTATTCAATCATAACATTTTTGCATTTATTCTCATGTTCCCTATAAGGAGAAAAACATGTCAAAGTTCTCACAGTCTTGTTTTGCTTCCAAGTTATCTGTAAAGTCATCCTTTCTTCACCTTACTCTTGGGCCTACTTGCACCCCTTATCCCCTCTTATGCAAAGTAAGAAAATTTTATTAAATCTGAATATGAAATGCTGAAACTCAGCATTTATCACATGGTTCAAAGGCAAATATAGTACTTGTACTGGTCAAAGTAGTGAAAATATGTTTAGCAACAGGAAAAAAGAAAAGACATGACAAAACTCAATTTACCCTAAAAATTTGTGGAAAAATTCGTTTGGGTTCCAAGTATTTTTCTTTGTAAAATTTTGATTCACAATTACGCATTTGACAGCCTATTATGCCAAAATTTGGCCACTCTCACCCCTTCATTGGGAGACTTTAGGGATAACTCTAATATGTTCCCAAAGTTTTCCCCTCTCAAGGTTTGTGGAAAGAGGCCAAACTAGGGCAAATGAGAGAAGACATACCTTATTTGTCGGAGAGCTTGTTGAGTTTTTCGACCCTTGTTGTCGAACGAAGAAAGCCCTTGAAGAGGAAAATTGCTTGCCATTGATCCCCTAGTGTTTGCGAACCTGCCTTCATAGCAGGCATTTTGTGGAGTAGCAAGGTGCTACGTATTCCAAGGAAGAACAACACATAAACATTAGCTAAGATTAAAGTGTCACAAGCTTTGGAGTAGAGCAACTTGAAAGAAAAAAAGCAAAAGAAACAAACCTTCGAGATTTGCATTAAAAGATGAAATAGAAATTGCGAAGTAGAGCAGCTGAAATCGATCGACGAAAAAGCATAAGCAAAATCAGTAGAAAAACGTTTGAGATTTGTGTCAAACGATGGAAGAGATTGCCATTAGAGCAACTGCAATGGTCGAAAAGAAAAACATTAGCAAAAGCAATATTTGTTTTTTTGAGATTTTCGTTAAACAATGGAATAGCTATTGCGAAGTAGAGCGGTTGCAATCATGAGAGAGAAAAGCATGAGCAAGAGCAATAGAAAATGTTTGAGATTGGCATTAAACAATGCAATAGAAATTGTGACGTAGAGGAGAGCTGAGATCGTCGGAGAGAAAAGTATAAGCAAAAGCAATAGAGAGCGGTTGAGATTTGCATCAAACGATGAAATAGAAATTGCGAAGTAGAGCAGCTGAAATCGTCGAAGAGAAGAGCATAAGCAAAAGTAATTGAAAGCGTTTGAGATTTGCATCAAAATGATGAAAGTAGAACGTATTAGGCAGTTGCAAAAAGAAAGACAGCAGAAATTTGCACCCGACAAGGAGCAGAGAAGCTTCAAGTAGTTGGAGTTGCGAAGCACCAGAAGAAGAAATGGTTGCATAAAAGAAGCAGCAGCAAGGAGCGTTTGAAGCTCGCTTAAACAGAGAAAAAACACCAAAGAATTCTCAGGTGGTGGCGATAGAAAGAAAGAAAGGAGCAGACAGAAATGAAGCACATGCAAGATATGGCTAGGGTGGCAACAGGATTAGGCGTGGTAATCAAGGAGTCTATGGATAACCTACGCATTGTTGCTACATGTCTGAAAAACTCCACAGTCGAAACCCTTGAGAGTCTGGCGACTTTCGTACTAGACATAGCCAGGGTTACAAGAGATCGCACTTATGAATATGAAAGACATGCACAGGTGCAGCAGCGGCAACAAGATCTGTTTCATAACCAAAAGCGGGAGACTCTTTCCATTGCTCAGAAGAAAGAAAGCAGGCAGGAGAGGAGCCCGATGCCACAATCGGAAGAGTTGTTTGCACCTCGAAACCGCAAGGCATGCAGGAAAGAGTTTCGCACATCCAATGTAAGCTTTGGGAAAGCAAGTTCATTATTTCATAGAGTAGGGCTGCCAAGCGTCGGAGAAGAAGTGTTCAGGGACAAGGACGCATCTGAGGATGGAAGAAAGTCTACAGGAGGTAATCTCTTCTTGTACTCTTGATGTACATAATGATATGAGTTGAGTGAAAAACATCATGCAACGATAGACTTGAGAAGAGTACCAAGTGTTGTGTACATTGCCACAGATTTCAGCTCTGGAATGGGTATGACAAGGGGCAGATGATTACATCTGAGGTTTTTCTGAATACAGGTTGCAAAGGAGGAGGAGCTAGCAATGGAATGTGATTATGTGCTGGAAGCAGCAAATCAGAAAAGATTCAAAGAGTTGCTGAAGAAGAGGACAATATACATTACCAGTGTTGTTTGATGAGCTTTGCAGCAACCACATTCTCACAACAGAACTTGTCCCTGGTATCATCTTACTTCAACTTTTTCTCCCCTGTAGAATGGGCATCTTTATGAATGTGCCTCTCTTCTTCCCTTCATTATCTGGAGCTGGATCAATGACAGGGTTTGTCACATCTGGACCAGGGCACTTCCAATCACACAGGCACACAGGTGCTCAGTGTTACACTGAAAAGGCCTTTACTTTCTGGTTTGTAACATATATCTTTGTGTATTTTCTACTGGATCCTCAATTGAGCCAGACTGCCTCTTCCACCTCTGCCAGAGTTGTCTTTGCTGAGAGAAAAGATATGCTGTATATGTCAACACCCCTGATCACCTGCTCCAGAGTGAATAATGCTAGTGTTGTCCACAGTCGTGGTGCAAACCAGTTGCTACATTGAATCCATTTCCATGCCCTTCCTTTCTGTCTGAATGCTTTTGTCTATCAGGAAACAGGAAAACAGGAATAGGTTTTCACTGAATTCTGTACAGAGGAAATTGCGGTTTCACTGACTTGAGAATACAGTCTGAGATTCAACTTTGAACAGGGAAAGAAAGCTTACCACAATAAAGCACTTTCCCCATTGATTCCAGCACCTTTCCATTCACACTAGTACATGCTATCAAGACGCAAAAACCCCACAAAAGAACCCCAAAGTTCTTCCCACCAGCTAAAACCTCTATGCACAGAGAAAAATCCAGAGCAAAAACTATCATGTTTTGATGCACGACTGCCTTCTTTCCATCTGCAAGCAAAAATGAAGAGATGATATCATGGAAGGTATGGACATGGTGTGAAATGACATGGCTTATTAGGTCTGACAAAATGATGTTTGACAACATTGAACACTTAGCAATAGAGCACACAACACACAATTCCTGATGCCAGAATTCCTGAACCTCTTTGTGGCGGGCAATTGCACACCAAACACTTGAGAAGATTAGGAGGATTTGGCCGGAACCTATGCCCTCCCTGTGCACCAATTTGACCAATGCCTATGTTGTACAAGAGGAATGAGACACCAAAGTCAAGAAGAAGAAGAAGTGGAGATCATTGCAGATCTACTAGCCCTGGAAGCATCATAGTTAAGTGGCCACAGGTTAACTCTCCCTTCTTCAGCATTCTTGAGATCCTTCATATCTCTCTTGGCACATTATTACAAGAAAAGATTGACTATAGCTGACTGTCTTAGTGCTCATTAGCACCTTGCAAGTGATTATGAGATCAATCCCAAATAAGGCACATCTCTGAAAGGAAGATAGTCATCCTAAGAGCACTCTTGTCAACAAACATGTGGTATCACTCTACTTCTTTGAATGTGTCTGAATTTACAGTGTGAAGGTCCTGCAATATGTTTTGTGGAATCCCTCAAACACACTATTAAGTCCTTACCCTTCAGGAGCCAGGATGTGCATTATATTCTTCAAGCATATGCCTCAATCAAGGAATACCTCAAGGTCAAAGTGGCAGCTCTATGGGGCATATGTTACAAGACTATCAGTGTACATTTGCCCCTGTTGTTTGAGTAGCTTATTATGATGTGTCTTTTGCCAACTACTGCAGGGGGCATGCCAATGTTCAGGACAAACAAACCAGCCAGTGTCTGTGCACACCTGGAGTTTGCACCAGAGATATACATGAGTGTTAGAAGTGAAAAAGCTGATGGCCTGACGAAGTAATGAGCTCTTGGGTGAAGGTGCATTCTTAACTCTACTGCACATGCAAATTGTTGAAGCTTCTCGGTCTTCTTCCCACCATGAAGAAAAAACAGTATGACAACTTCATTGCCAACAGTGAAAAGAGGAGCATACTTCTGTTCCTTTTAGATGATGCCCATGTCAGAAGCAAAATTACTTGCAGGTGCATAGGCCAAATGGCTATCTGCATATGTAACATACACCATGTCTGTCAGTGTCCAAAATCCAAGATCCCCTGAAAAGCTAGATCAATAGGATGCTGATCACCTGCTTATGACTTGAGATTTGTAGGTCTGGCAGGCCATCAGGGTTCCATCATGTTATAAGTTGGTGCTTCTGTACTGTTTGAGGAGATTTGACAAGATTTTGTTCATCAAAGCCAGGGGCTACAAATGTCTCTTTGCTTTGAAGAATTTCATGGACTCTATTTCTGTTCTAGAAGACCTTTATGGAAAGTTTCCTTAGGACATACCTGCATTACCTCATTCATGCATGAAATGTTGTATGTGTGTATCCCGGAGCTTTCCAAGGAAAGAAGTGAAACCGGTGGTTGATGGCTGCAGGCAGGCAGGCATCAGAGTGGCAGTCATCAATGGTGACAACAAAGCCCAAAATTGGTGAAGAATTTGAATCAATTTGTGAAGAATTCAGACTCTTCACCAAAGATGAGGCATTGTAAGGCAATTGTAACATACATGGGGTTTGTGGCTGTGAATGTCTTTGATCTATGGTATCTCAACTCATTTTTCAGTATCATTTATCAGTTGTTGCACTTGGGAGAGAATTTCCTCCACAGTGAAAGTTCCACACAAATCCACATACAGCAAGCAAACCACTTGTACAAATTTGCTGACTCTGTGACTAATGGCCTTGTGTTTCATGGAACTCAGCCACTGAGTTTCCCTGCCCCAGAACCTTGTGTGGACCACAAGAAGAGGTCTTTCCCAACTTGACACTCATGAAAATTTGAGCAGGCCTTAATTTCACAGGCATCCCTTTTGAACACCTAATTTCATCAGGTATTGACAATGATCCACCCACTCTAGCATGAAACACAGTTGGTTTGGCCAACTGTTGAGTAAACCTGTGAAGCTGCTAGACATTGGCAGTTCTGTCATGATGTACAATAGTTACTACCCAACTATAATTTCATGCTCCACTTCTCATTTGCATGATGGTAAAGCAGACAAGGCTACTGCTCTATGGATTTTGATCCTTCCTTAGCAACCACAGATCTCAGCCACCGAGCAAGGTTTGAGATGAAAGGAGTGTAAAAGAAATAGCATGCCAAAACCCATGTCACAGTACTCTGCACCAACAAAACACACTCAGAGCTTAAAACAAGATCTAATGGTTCTCTTAGGGGTGGGTGGCCATCACCAGCTCATTCAGAAAAACATATGCACCCTTCTAGAGTTGGCAATATGAACTTGTTCCTGTTTTGAAAGTGCTACAGCACTTCATATTAAAGCCACTATATACATACATACGTATATATATATATATATATGTCTTTTGCAAGTCCACCAAATTCAGAACATCATTTATACATAGACAGGAAGAAGGCAAGTAAACATACCTCTCCAAAAAGCTCAAAATTACCATTAGGATAGTGCCAAAGAAGAACCTGGTGAACCAAATTCAAAGTCAAACCAGATTTCTCAACCAGATCTGAACTCCATATGAATATAAACAAACTACAGGACTCTAAGTTGAATGAGAAGAAGGTTTAGGGAGAAAAGGGAAGTACTTGGTTATAGGAACTTCTGCCAGAGGGCATCCCACTCCAACAACTGACGCAAGGGCAAAACCCCACCAGGTATTGTCAAATAACCACCAATTCAATTCAGCAAGAGCAAAAAGAATATAGGCCTCCACATTGTAGGGTACACCAGCTTTGTATAGCTCTGCACTCACTTCCAGCAGCACTGCCAATGATCTGCAAATTGGCTACAATCACCGTTTTATCACTTGCTCCCACACCATACCACCACCAATTTCAGTGTTCAGCCTTTGAACTATAAGGTGACATTGGAGACTGGGTAAGTGCTCTACACATTGAAAACTTCTATGTACAGTTCTAACAACAACACATAAGCAGGTCCTCCATTAAACCCACCAGAGTGACTGATTCTATGCATCAACCATACAAGCTGACCTAATTTAGGAGTTGTCTGCAGATGTGCACATTTTGTTTGGAGCACATTTACAACTGCAATTTCTGCAGTGCATAGTTTGGTCTTTCTATCAATCAAATGGCAATCTGCTTGTAAAGTGCTTAGATAGGTTGATGAATTGAAGATACACAACTTCCAGCTACCTTTCCACACATGACCAGTGACTGCCTCAGTTCCTTTCGGTTCAATGAACTGCAACTTGGTTTATTTTAAACCTAGGAAATTTGAACAAGAAGGTTGAGCTCATTGGCTAATGGGAGGAACTCACAAGAAGGAAAGGCCAACTCTGTCCAGACTTGCAGTCAGCTTTCGTTCCTTTGGTGCCAGCCAATTATCAAGCACAAGTTGCAGCAATCCAACAACACTATAGAAGACACCCAGCATAGGAAACACCTGCTCACTCAATGCACCCAACATAAGTTTGATGCCAGATCCCACAAGAGGCACACAATTTCTTGTAAGGAACAATTTGATCAGTGAATATAAAAGAGTGATCAAGAAATTGAAAGGACGCACACAAGGTCAGGGATGGAAAACCCTAACCCAGATATCGGTATGGAGACCTGCAATGTCAAGAGCGCCCCTATCATAGATTTGCAGCTCCACACGCGAGTGAATTGCGTCCAAGGGAGGACCCAACACAAACCCAAATCCAAACAAATACAGCCCCACCTTCCTCCACCCTTCAAGGACGGCATTTGCTTCTGTCCACATACATCACCAAACCAAGCTTCACCCTCCTCACTCCATTTCCTTCCATAGCAAAATGAAGGCAGACCAAAGGTTTTTTAGACCAGGGAGGAAAGATGAATCATCAGATAGATACCTGCTGCAATCTCCCCATTGCTCTCGGAAGGTTTCACCAGGAGCTCTTTGTCCTCCTGCTCCTGAGCTCGACAGACAATGCTCTTGCCGGAAGACAAAGCAGCTGCTGCTGCAGGTGTGGGAAAAGAGTGCGAGAGGGAATTGACAGCGGAGGACATGTTTGTACGGCTGAGGCTGAGAGGCGAGAAGAGAAGACTAGAAGAAGAGCAAGCGACGAAGACAGGGGGGAATGGCGGCAGCTTGAGTAGAGACTGCATCATCATGATGACAGGAACCACCCAAGCTCTCACTCTACCTCTGCTGCGCTTTGCGTGCAGGGGTTTGCTGCCTCAGCCTGTCAAGAATAGACTAGGAAACCATGTGGTTTTTCCATTTCGTCCCACATTTTGAGAAACAGGGAGCAACAGTCAGATCGTATTTATTACACTCTTCCTTAGCAAACTGCGGATATTTACAGGAGCAAAACCATTTCCCTTAGCCATATGGGCATATTTTGACTTTTCCTTATGCAATTTTAATGTGCGGGGTCACATACTGAGCAGCACTGGGGGTGCTCTTAAATTGGCTGACTCAAGCTTCTTCTCCAAGATAACTTTATGAATTTTAATCACTTAATAAAATTTGAGATATGTTTTATTATCAAAACATATTTGAGCTTTTTTTTTTCTTATGTTTTCATATGGTTTTCAATAATTCATCATTATTTATGTCAATGTCAAGTTTAATTTAATTAATTTACGTTTCACGGACATGAAAAGACACATGTTGATTTGTTTTTCTTATCCATGTTGGTGGATAGGGGGAAAAAGTGAGATAGTTATAAAATGAAGGTATTTATTTTAAAACATAAGAAATAATTATTAAGAAATTTTAGAGGAAAAAAAGTAGTTACGCTGAAAATGAAGTAGATATTTTTGAAATTGACTTTAGAATGGTCCATGGACAACCATATTCCAAAAAAATCTTTCATATATCAATTTTGATTGCTTGTCACTGGAATTACTATTATCCATAGTTATTTATGTGACACATTTGAAAAATATTTATCAAATGTTATTGTAAAATTTGAGTTCATTTTAGGGAAGAATGTTCACCATGTGTTATTATGGAATTTGAGTTCATTTTAAAAAGGAATGTTCCCCACATGT
>Ga0209611_10012335_pt1 | contig 12043 bp, 14 predicted proteins | sample S1TSphgellanicum_3_FD_187693 | JGI IMG/M metagenome (GOLD analysis project Ga0209611, IMG submission 187693) | Host-associated microbial communities from peat moss isolated from Minnesota, USA - S1T2_Fc - Sphagnum magellanicum MG (SPAdes) (version 2) | ecosystem: Host-associated > Plants > Peat...
TTCAGGCAGTGCAGGCCACACTTCTGAAGCACAGATTGCAAACAATTTCTGCAAAAACTGCCAAATATTATTGTTGTTTGAGAAACAATGCACACTACAGATCTTGTTCCAATGAAACTTCCAGATAAGGGGGGCATTTGTTGATTCTACTGCGGATACAGAATGACCCTCCAGTAGCATGTGGACAGCTCATTCACAAAATTTTATCTTCTTCCATAGTCATACAATTTGAATACCTGTGACCACAACTCATTGTGGAAGACTCCAAACATATCTTCAAGCACACCTGCAGCCACAACAGGCAGCTCAGTTATCTCCATATCCAGGAAACTGCTTTTGTCTATTGCCTCTCTTCTGGTGTGGGAGGGAGTTCACAAAAAGCAGCCAACTGGCAAGAGACCTCATGCCCACTTAAACCTTTATGGGAGGACATGTCTGAGTGAGAGTACCAATATTTAAGATAGTAAAGGCTTGTTGAGAGGTGGAAGGCAGTTAAGAAACCTGTGACAACAAAGTGAATGACAGTCAAACAGACATAAGAAGACTGCCATTAGTTCTACAAACTCTTTACCAGGCACAAGGTCCTCTTGCAATTGCTGCAAGTGACTAAGCAGACCTCATGTATGCTGCACTCCTGCACATCTTGGCCCTTTGGATTTCTACTGATTTCACACCTGTGTGGACATGTCTTCTACTATACTCCTGTAGTCACTTGTTGCTCTCCAAGAACATCATCCTCTTGTAACTCAATAGTATTTCCTGAACCACTGAGATCATTTATGGATGCCTATCAGGTTTCAACATCTCTAGCTGCAATTGGAATAGCTCTTGTCCAGAATCTACAGCCATTTGGCAGAGAAAAACTAATCCAGATCTGGCTTTGAGCTTAAAAGCCAGCATCCAGTACTGCATAGCATTCTCTTCAGAGAAAATGGCACTTGAACATTACAGAGGCAGTGGAACATGAGCTTGACAGTGTCAAAACCAGATCCTACCATCATCCCCTGTCAAGAATAAAGACTTCAATGGTTCTTTCTCCAGTGCCTGAAAATAACCCTCGAGAGCATAATACCAGGTGATTCAATCAGCTGCATTCTCCGAATGGAAGAAGAATCAAGCAACATTGAGAATCAACTTTGAGATTTTGATTTGGAGCTTGCAATTGACATTTGGTGAACAGACAAGTTCCAATAAAGGAAAGCTCTGTGCTGCTCACATGATACACAAAAGATGCAAACCATTGCACATGACACAAAACTGCAATTAGTCTCACCATTTTGAGCTTCATGGTCTGATGTCAGGGACCCAGATTCATCAGTTGCATGTAATTGTTACTTCCAGCATTTAAAGGTGCCACGGGGATGCAAGCCACAATTATCTTGTTGTGAGTTTGCCTCCACAACCTTCTGCACCTGCAAAAATCAGATCCAGCAACCTCATGGATCAAGTGCTGAATGCCAAAAGAGAAGCTAGAGGGTCCAGTGATATGCCTGCATCTTCAGACTGATATTTTTCTCCTCCCTCTTCTCAGAGGAATCCACTTCTGCTTCTGCTCTACATAAAGCAAATAAAGACCACATGAGGTGCAGTGGAAGCTTTACCTTCTTGTGGCACTCAGAGTGATGGCTTGTTCAGGAGTGTGAATGCCCGTCCTCTCATAGCACAGAGGTTCTGGGGTCACTCGCATTGTAACTCCTTTGATTGTACACAAAGGTGACTCCTGACAAAGCAGCAAAGCTTCATCATCCCAGCCTGCTATCACAGCAACAGAGCAGAATTCCAGGCTAAGACCCACTTCATTCTCTGCTGTTAAGGCTGCGTGTTGAAGTCTTGGTGTCTTCAGCAACATGTCAACAAGCTCCTGAGAGCAGATTTTCTTTACCCTTTCCCTTCTGAAGTTCTCATTTCTTCCTTTGTCTTCTTCCATGACACTCATAATCTCTAGAGCTGCAGCATATCAGACACTTGCTTCACAATAATGTTTGCATACAGAATTGCAAGCAGGAATCTGCGTCATAATTTGTATCCATATCTGCATCACCTCTTACAATAATAGCAAATTGAAACATGACAAGGCATAAGAAGAGAAGGCATCAGACATTGAGAAAGCAACAATGCAGCCTCTTGGTGCCTTGAACAAGCTAGAGAACAGGATCCCATGTAAGAAATCATCTTAACTGATCAAGCAGCTCTTCTTCTACAGAAACCTCTGCTCTTGTTCTTGGTGCAGCTGCTCAACAGTATTCTCATCCAAGCTGCTGTAGCAAGCTTGTGACAGTAAGCTTCATTCTTGGATCTCAACCAAGCAAGATATGGACTTGGGTAAGCTGCACAAAAGAGGTGCCACACCAGGGTTTTGTTCACATCTTTGTGCTTTTTTTGATCCTGATCAAGACACATTGTGCCTCTGAGAAGAAGATGGCATATATATGCACAACATTCATAGAACATGCAAAAATGGCACTGCATTCATGCCTGCACCATGCACTTCAAATTTGGATTAGCAGACACCATGAGTTCTCTCAGGATCAAGGTGATGGTGCAATTTGTATCCTAACAAAAGTGCATCAGATAACTGGCAGACAGAAATAATCACACATTGCGCATAAGAGAAACCAAGCAAGTAATATTGCAATTGTGGATGGAAAAATGGCATGCACAAACCTGGAAATTAGCTGAAGAAAAAAAAAACAACAGCTTGTGCAACTGAAGCTTGTCACCACCATGTATCTGTCCATCATGCAGTAATATTATGCCTGCAGGGGAACAAATCCTTGGTCAACTTCTTGAGAAGAGAAAGGAGCAAAGGAGATGTCTTTCAAACAGCAACAGCAGCCATTCAGAAAAAGAATGAAGAGGATGTGTATGTCTTCTTGCAGCGTCTCCTTCCTTCCTCCCTTTCCTCATTTGTCTTCTACAATTGCAAGGCCCCCAGTACTACTCTGTGAGGAGGAGGAGGAGCCTGATTTTCCAACAGGATGGCTCGAGGCTACCACGGCTTTGCTCAGAAGCTTTCCTAAACCAAGACAGGAGATCCGAATGCATTCTTAATGATGCTCTGAGAGTGTGTTCCAACTTCTGTTATCCAAGGAAGCGATGAGGAGGAGGAATCAAACCTCTGATTGTTTGTTGTTGCAATCGCGTATGTGATGCGCGTCATCGATCGGCTTTATCCCTCGATCGCGTCCACAGAGAGAAGATTGTTCGACCGGGAATCCGTCCTCCGCGTTGCCTTTTTTTGCGTATCGCTGTTTGCACGGAGCTTGTTGCAGTAGGTGTTCTTCGTAGGCTTTTTCTTTCGACGATCTCTCCTTCTTCTCTCATAACTTCTTCGCCTTTTTCGCCTTCCGTGTGTTGATCGATCTGCACCGACTGTTGTTGTGTGAACCTGGCGTCCTCTTCTCCATCTTTCCAATGGCTTCGCTGCTGTGATGATATCGATCTGCTGTCTCCCGCAGTGAACTAGAACCGAAATCCATCATCGACAGGAATCCGGCCAAGCTTTTCAGCCCACAGAAGAGAAGACTCAAGGCAATTTGTGATCATCTGCAATTAATAGCACGAGAGAGAGCGAGAGAGAGAGAGACTGCAAGGTAAGGAGAGGATAACAGGAGTAGGGAGTAGGTGAGAGAGAAGGAGGAGGAGGAGAAGAAGAAACGGCAACAAAAATGCAACAATCCAACAGCAGCTGGCAATCGCGCAAGCAAGTCGCAGAAATGGCAGAAAAAGGAAGAAGAGCAGAAAATAGATCACCAATTGCCACCATTAAATTCAATGGACTGGAGAGAGGGAAAGCTGCAGTAGCATGGATGCACAACAGAGTGCAGGAGACATTGCAGGTCAGCTCAAGCGCATTCTGCAATTCCCCTACTCCTCTCCCCATCTCCTTTGTGTTTGCTTTTCTCTGATTTCTTTGCTTTGCCTCTCGCTCTCTCTCTCTCTCTCCCCCCCAAGAGTCTACAGACTTGCTGGAAGAAAAACTATCTACAGAATTGCTGGAAGAAAACTATCTGCAGCCTTGAGGGAAGAAGAAGGTTTATAATCAGGATTGGACTGACAAACTCCTAAACCCTAGAACATATGGGTACCTAAGAAGAATTGCTGTTGCCACCCATGATCTGGTTACTGAGCTGGAGAAAGAAACAGCAGCAGCATGGAGGGTTGTCAGACTCATGGTTAGACAATAGAATGTGTCAAAGGAGACGGTGTGCAATCAGAGTTTTTCTTTACAAACTCCTAAACCCTAAAACATATGGGTACTTAAGAAGAATTGCTGTTGCCATCCATGATCTGGTTACTGAGCTGGAGAAAGAAGCAGCAGCATCACAGAGGGTTGATGGACTCATGGTTAGACAATAGAATGCATCAAAAGAGATGGTGTCAAATCAGAGTCTTTCTTTCACAATAGTTTGATGCTGATGACAATTCCACTGGTGCAGGGGAGGGAGTTTGTTTTTCTTTCACAATAGTTTGATGCTGATGAACAATTCCAATCTGGTGTTGGGGAGGGGAGTTGTTGACAGGGAGTGCAACACTCAGTGATAAAGTTCCATCAGGGATTGCCACATCCTGGGATGTTTATGGATGGCAATGCTAAAGTAGCACCATTGAAGCCAGAAGACATTCCAGACCAGATCCTGCCACCAAGCCAGAGATCTCTTGAAAAGGAGCTGGAGGCATGGAGGCGCAACAGTTCATGGGTTGATGAGAGCCCGGTCATTCAGGTAAAAAATCCCATGTTTTTTGTGTCTCATGGTGTAACCTGAATGCTAAACTTCTGGTGTTCACCATTGATAGTGGTAATGTTACTGAAGATCACAACGTTCAAAAGGGACATGAGTCCTTTACGTTTCTGTATGTGTAAAGTCTCAAGTAGAACAAAGTTTTCTGTCAATGGGATATCCATTTGGAGCACTTGCTGCATTCAAAACACATCACAGCTTTTTCTGGTCAGGAAGCTGGCTCCAACTCATTCACTGGTGCCTAGGGAAAGGGGATCTCTGTGACCATGGAAAGTGATAGGTCTCATGGTGAATGTGTTTTTGTTTATGACTACTGCAGGTTACCGTGCCACAGGGGGCCTTCTGCCAAGTCAATTCAGAGTTCAAGATTGGAATTCCTCCTGATGCAGTTTACAACATACTCATAGATCCTGGAAACAAGCGTGTTTTCAAGAACATACAGGTGATCACCTGGAGCTCATAGTGGCTTCTTTTTTTCCCCTACAAGTTGGAAGATACTCTCAATTGGAAGGCTACATGTTCTCTTGCTGCAAGCTTCATTTGTGACAACAGTAAGTAGGGGACCTCCTGAGCTGTGCTCAGGTGCAACACACAGATAGTATCACTGCAATCTTCATTGATGTATATATTTAAAACCTTGAGTGGATTGTTGTGGTAGAAAGAATCCCATGGATTTTTTTGGCCTGGAAGGCTTTTAGTGGACAGGGAACTGACTGACTGACTGATTTACCCTGTTTGAAACCCTGCAGGAAGTGAGAAGCCGGAGAGTGATAGAAGATAATGGTCACCACCAATTAGTGGAGGTGGACCAGGCAGCAATTTGGAGATTCTTGTGTTTCTCTGGCACTCTCAGTGTCTGTGTTATGGTGGACCAGGATCGGCGAACACGCACTGTGAGTAGTGGATTCCATTCAACCTAATGTCTTTTACGTATCATCATCCAGTTGCTGGCCAGTGCTGTGCAATCTGACCAGTTCTGTTATCAAACTTCTGAAGGTGTCCTGGCTCACTGAGTGAGACGGGACACCCTTTGTTCATTGCACACAAGTGGAATGAACAAAGAATCTTCATAATCTTTGCTCATTCTACACTGGTGCCTGTGATAATCTGCACACAAACAAGCTGTGATTGTGAACAGTTTTTTTGCTTACTCAATTCCTGGTGTTACCAGGTGAAGTTTCAGTTGGCAAAGCCAGGGTTTATGAAGCAGTTTGAAGGGTCTTGGAAAGTTCAACCTTTATATGTTGATTCAGATGGTGGCCCTGCTCCAGAAGACAATGCCAACCGAGTGGCATCAATTGTATCCTTGCAGCAGGTGTGCAGTTTTGGTGTCACACAACTGAAACCTCCATATCCTTCCAACCAGATTCAACATCCTAACGGACCTGAGTGATTTTGATCAACAAGCTTAAATGAAAGTATCTCTATGATGTTGTAAACCTCAATAATGAGCAACTTATGTGTTTCATGAGGGCTTCTTGGTGGCCATGCTGCTGCCTTGGTCATCATGTATCAGGCCTATGAGGAAGACACAAGTTGAAAGCTAATTGATCACGATTGATGTGAGGGGGTGTATTGCAGGTGGTGCAACCAGCAATCTTGCCGCCCCCACCATTCAAAGGTTATGTGCGTGGCATTACTGCAAAGACAACTGAGGATCTGATGCATGAGTTGCAGGCTGAAGGAAGACGCTTACGTGAAGCAATGCCAGAGGATCTTGATATGAATGACCACCAAGAAGATGCTTATGTGAGGAAGGCAGCTTTCACCACAGCTTTCACTGACGAGCTTAGAGATTCAGCTAAGAAATCGGCACTGAACAGGCGGAAAAGTAGGAAGAGTAGGTGGAGGCTGAAAAATGACAAATCCTGATTTCACCAATCACACTTTCTATTCTTTGAAGTTCATGTAGCTGGCATTCAGTAGCATTTGAGATGTATATACATAGGTTAAAAAACACACAATACAAATTCTATCAGAATGCTGAACAACCATCAAACCATTTGATACCAGTTGGTGCACAATTTTCAGCACCTAAGATCCTGCTAAGGTCTAACAATGTCCTTCCCCTTTAGTGTCCAAGTGATTCTACCTGTAGATACAATCCTTGCCTTCTTGGGCTGTAAGTCTTCTTCTGTGGAGTTTGATGGAAATATGCTGAGCTTGCCATGATTTTTTCCCAGTCTGTTGCAAAGATCCTATTAAACCTTGGCAGAACATAATCAAGGAAGTTGATCATAAAACCAGATGTATCTCGAATAGAACAAAAATCTTGTATGCCAATAAGAGTATCCTCATCAGATTTCCAAATGATATGACATGCTTAGTTCGTTGGCAGAAAGCAGAGGCTTCAGTTTTCTCCTTGGAAGATCTTGATATTGGATCTGCCAATGGAATAGATGGAGTGCAATTTTCAGAGATGCAGTGGAAGCCTTGCCTCTGGTGGTCTTGGTCTAGGTTCATGTTTTTCATTGCATCCTCATCACTGGATGGTCACCTTTGCTTGTGTATATTGAGTGCAGAATCATTTGAAACAACGGGCCATGCTTCACAGTTTGTACATATGCCCTTGAGAGCTCTGAGCCTGCCAAGAGTACAACATTGGAAGGAAAAACCTCTAGAGGATCTCCCTCCTTGTTTCTGCTCCCATGATCTTACAGTGGAGAGAAAACAAATTTGCATTATGCCAGGAACTGCAGAAACATGTCTCGTTACAAAACTGGAAGAAGGCACACTCATGCTAGTCTTGTCCTGCTGCACCTATAGATGAGTACAATGAAGATGAAGATGATTATGATGATGATGTCATCTTTCTGCAGCAAGGAGATTTGCAAGGCTTGAAAATGAACCCCATAATGTTTTGAGATTCAAATTGCCAGTTCCACAGCACAAGGATCTAGAAATCAAACTTAATGCAGAGCATAGAAAATCTCTCCACAATCATCTGCACTAAATGGGTGGGCCTGTAAGTAGCTGCTGAAAAATTCCTTCCTTAGCAATCTAGATGCTCATTTGCAATTGTACAAATCTGGGTCTGTTCTTTTCCCCAGGAAAAGTACCATGAGCAGCAGCAGGTTGTATATAGCAGGTACTCTCTTATGATCAGTTTCTGTTCTCTAGTGCTTTTGTTGAGTTCATTGTCAAGGTCTCTCCATGTAACAGAGCAGTGCAAAGAACTGAACAGGGAGATATAATAGTAGAATCATACAGATCAGCAATGCGCATAACTGCAGAACACCTAATCAGCTTAACTAAAATGACTTAATCCCATCTCTGAAGCTTTGGTGGAGGGGTTTTAGATTAAAGTTTAAAAGAGTACATGGAAGAATCAGAACTAAGAGAGGATGGTTTTACAGAGATATAAAACTGAGAGAGCAGAAACCAAGATCACCTGAAAAAGGAGTTCATGTAAAAGCGAAGGATTAAGGCTATTGAGAAGTATGTAATTCAGTATGTGTTATGAACATCAAGACATTCATCACTAGTCCAGGGACCCATCATCAAGAGCAACACTCCAAGAACATCTAAACAAAGTGCATGAGACTTGATTTTGACCTGACCACACACACTTTTAGGTGTGACAAGTTTTGGCTCAGTCTTCAAAAAATGGCTGTCGTCAAACTGGCTGCTGAGCTTCTTCCCTTCTCCAGAAAGATCATGTGGGGGAATGAAAGTGCATCCCCATGCTGGTGTGCCATTCTCATAAGCATTGTGTGTCAGGCGTTGCACCTCAGTTCCATCTGCTTTGGAGAAAAAGAGATCACCATAGGGCTGAAATTGATTTGGCACAGAAATTGGCTCCACAGGCACACCAGCCTCATCAGAGGTGAAGACAATGCTCTTGGAGTCAGGGCTAAACCATGGATGATTCACACGCTCACCTCCTTCACTCTCCAGAACCTCGTGCAGGCCTGTTCCGTCTGGATGTATATAATACACTGCAAAACTGTCTGCAAAAACTTCCAGCAAGATGTTAATACAGGATTTAAGTTCTTATCTACCTTTTGTCTTGATGGACAAACTGGGTTTTCTTTTCGTGCATTCTGTGTTTCTCACTCTACAGTCCAATTTGCACTACAAAACAAGGTATAGCATTAGATCACCCAGATGGCTCTTGAGAGAGGACCAATGGTTTCAGTTTTACCACCTTGCTGTTCTCAATCAGAAGAAAAAGCAATCCATTCATTATCTGGTGACCAATTTGGCATTGTATCTGTCCACTCTCCTTCTGTCAAGCATCGCAGATATTTTTCCTCCCCTTCCTCGGCATCCATTATCCACAGGTTTTTGTGCCCGCTATGGCCGGATCTGAAGACAATGTATTTTCTGTCTGGTGAAATAGCTGGAAAAGCATTGTTCTTTGTACCTGGCTTTGTGAGTAAAGTCACTGCCAGGTTTTTCTCTCGAGGCTTCAAATCAATAGTATCAACATCATGAATTGCTAGAATGTGCACAGTCTTGTCCTCTGCAACAAACAAAGGCCCAAGACTTACATAGACTGTTCTTTTCCTTATTGGGTCCGAGTTGCATGCAAACACCTCTTGTTCAACTACTTTCTGTATTCCTGTCCCATTCAAGTTTACCACCCACAATGCTGGTTGAAATACAGCTTTAATGAATACTATCATGGATCCATCAGGAGAAAATGATGGAAATGCTCCATCAACACAAATAAGGGACACTTGAGGAAGTGGTGACAAGACTGGCTCCAGATAAGGAATTAGGGTATTGACAGAAGGTGCTGTTTCTTTCACATCATTGTACCCATTCACTTTCGTAGGGTTCAAATTCTCACAGCATCTGTGGTATCCAACAGTCTGAATCAGAAAAGACAAAAGGGTTGTAATGATGGGTGTTGGGGTTGACAAGCTCGGTGAGTTTCATGAACTCGTTGCTTTCAAGCCTGAAAATCTCAACATGACGGTACTCACAATTTGACTGTCGAGTTGCAACTGCAATCCAGTCACCTCTTTGCAATGCTGCTGGAGTGAAGGCATGTACACCAGGGGGTGTGATGCGCTCTGGCTCACTTGCACCTAAAAATGAAACAACATACACAATGTTCCAAGGCTCACACATGCATCATGTGTGCCAGAAGCAGTCATGAACCTCAATCAGCACCAAGCTCTTGAACATTAGATGCAAATGTGTAGAAACCATGTGAGCCACTGTTAATAGTTGTTCCAAATCTGCTGATGTATTTCACACAATTGATGACAATATCAGAAGCAAGAATTGCAAAACGATTCAGCATTGAACACAGTCATGTTCTCTTTCTGGGTGAGCCATACTTCTTTCACTATTATGCAGTACATTGTTCAGAGAGAGTGATCTGAAAGATGCTCCACCAGCCATCATCAGCCTGGCGATGGAAGACAGTCAACTCATCAGCCCAACAAGGCCAACCACCATCCTTGGCAACCAAACACCGACCCGAACCATCAACAGCACTCAACAAATACAGATCGAGACACAGTGCTTCAATCTCCACATGCCAACCTTTCCCTTCAGTTGATGCAACCATCACCAACTTACCTACAAGGCCACACTTTCTCATTGAGAACACCAAATTGGAAAACCAAAATGTAACAGTGTCATGAGAAAGACAAAAGCCTTCAGTCAGCATTCAAAGATTCTTCTGTGCAGAACTCAAATGCCTCCCTTTCAAAAGTCTACAAAAAAGACTGCCAACAGAAACAGCAAAGATGATAGTGCCAGAAGAGGAATAAAGACAGAACAGGGTGACAGCTCAAAAGAGTGGACAAGATCTGCTTAGGAACTTAAGATGACACAGAGTGAAATATATCGTTGCACTTTTCTCAACTTGAAAGGGCATGGATCCCTGTGAGATTACAAAGCTTTCTAACGTCTTCAAGATTCCCTAAGAAAGATCGCAATGCAAAGGACATGACCAAGAGCTGACCTGATGGGGAGATTGCAGGGCTGAAGTCTGCCACCCCTGGTGGAGTAGTTCACCTGGTGATTCCAGTCTTGAGATCTATGCTGTAGACTGCATTCCAGCAATCTCAAGCTCAACCAGATGGTTCTTGCATCGAGACTTAAACCAATCTGCCTCCGGCGATGGATGGTCTGTCGTGGAGAGCTGGAGTAACAGTCCGAAACACAGTGTCCATCATCACAGCATTGTTCTCAGAAGCATTGTGGGTGCCATCGTTTCACCCATTGAAGCAGATATGGATCTGCAGACTTCCATCATCTTATGACACGTATGCTAGCATCAAACCACTGTTGAGCTCCCATGAATGGTTGGTAGCTGCGAGTGCTTTGAACCCATCAACCTTCAGATGCTCCAGAACCAATTTCTGCTCACCGGGTTCAACAATGTGGCCATGGTACCCCACCGTTTTGGAGTCCGTCAGCCACACTTCTCATAGCTGATGATCATGTTCAGAGAGAGAGAGAGGCTCAAAATGGGAAGACGAGGTTAAAGCTGCTGCTGTCACAGGCAGTGAGAACAGATCAAATGCGTAGTTGCTACACCCAACTGTTGAAAATGCAATTGTCCCTTCCAATTTCCATTCTTCATGCCCCATGGTCATCACTCTCTAGTAGTTTCTCCAACAGCCTCACCAAGCTCCAATCTCAAATTGGGTATCCTTCAAGCCATGGAAAAAGCACACCACCCTCAAACCAAGCTAATGAACCTGATACAACAACATCATCAACCCAAGATGAGCACTGATCTTGACCCAGTAATAACAATTGCTTCAATCTGTGAATCAACCAACGAACTCAAGTCTCAGATGCAAATCTGCAAGAGCTGCAGCTATGACACACTATAGCACTCAAGAATGCACCCTCGTGGAAACAGACATGAGCCCTACGAGCTGCAACGACACTAGTATATATATATGGCTGGAGTGAAACAACAGCCACCAATGCACCAGTTCAGGATGAGGCCGTTCAAGCCGTTTTGTGGATGAACCAAAAACACATCCTCTTGCCTTGCCCAGGGATTTTTCAGCCCCCTTCTCTGCCCCAAAATTTTCCCCTCCTATCTACTTCCCCCCCTCCTACCTACCTCCGCCCTCCTACATCCTTCACCTCATTTCCTGCTCACTCCATCTCCAAAGCTTAGAAGAGCTCATGAGTTTGAGTAGCATAGAGTTTCGAGGAGATGCAGACACAAGGCTTGAGGAAGGTGGAGAGCTCAACGTCGAAGGAATCTAGAGAGGAAAAAGCAAGAGGAGTGCTTCATCCCAAATGCAGAAGGGAGAAAAAATTATTTTTTCTACATTTATTTTTCTTCTCTATGATCTTTTTCTCTTTGTGGTTTTTTT
>Ga0209611_10012337_pt1 | contig 12041 bp, 16 predicted proteins | sample S1TSphgellanicum_3_FD_187693 | JGI IMG/M metagenome (GOLD analysis project Ga0209611, IMG submission 187693) | Host-associated microbial communities from peat moss isolated from Minnesota, USA - S1T2_Fc - Sphagnum magellanicum MG (SPAdes) (version 2) | ecosystem: Host-associated > Plants > Peat...
AATGCACAAGAGGAGGCTAAGATGAAATTCTCAAAAAAAAAAAAGTGAAATAAGGAAAGAAAACGTAGTGTATGTAAACGGTGGTCGTGTAATAACTGCCGTGAGCATCTAGAAATCCAGTCTGACTATGGAGGAAACTTTCCTTGCCAAAGGAATTCTAGAAAAATTAACAAAAGAAGGGAAGAACTTGGCTTTTTATACAGATGTCAATAAGCTGAAACCTTAAACAAGCCATAACCCTAAAACACCTAATAGCGTATAGTAACCTAAAAACATACATTAACCCTAAAAGGCATGATTGGCATGCCCATAATTGACTGTCATGTATGAGGCCATGCATATGGGTATGACAACTATCGTGATGTGTAGTGTTGTGACGTTTGGTGTTGTAAGGGTGTAAATCCGTAACAAACTCTACTAAACAAAAAGACTAAAACCAATCAAAGGTAGAAATTAATCAACCAAAAAAGATGCACGAACATATATATACAATGCACAAGAAGAAGCTAAGATGAAATTATCATGTATCCCCCCCCAGACCTGAGCCGGAACAAGCATGGCATGGTCTGAGTAGAAATCAAGGTGCTGCAAAAAAATATGATGAACAATACCAAATATTAATAGGAATTTGAATGAGTTCCAGCTTGAGGTAGAATATATGGTATCCACCATTACAAATTGCAAAGCAACATCTGATCAGCGTCATCTGTCTTTTGACATACCTGACATGGATAATCAAGTGGAGGAATCCAAATCGACGTGATGATGGTAGGATCTAAGTTCGGCAGGTGGCAGGGTGCACATTTTTTAGAGTGATCCCGAATTGTGCGTTTGTTAACTCCTTACAACTCCAACACACCTGAATGGTTGATTGCCTTAATGCTCAAGATAGTGTGATTAGAAGAAGTGTTTAGAGTATCATTAGGTTGCCGCTATAGATACACAAAATCACCAACATCAAATTGTCTCACCTTAAGTTTGTAACTGCTACCTCGTGTGTGTGCATATCGTAAGGTGTCTCGATGTTGTGCACCGGACAAGTTCTCCATGGACATGGGCATAACCCCCCTAAACAGAACAACCCTCTCTGTAATGACCTTAGCCCAAATGGCTGGGGAGTCCAAGTCCACAACTTGGTCCATTTGAGTATGGAATGGGATGCTTCCTGAAAAGTAAAAAGTAAGGAGAGAAATGAAACAAAGAGGTGTGTTTGGACATCATGTACCCCATGGCAATGTAAAGTAGGGCTAGGTCCCAATCCTCTTTGTTCTTAGTGAGGTAAATCTTCCAAAGTCCCTTTTTGCATATTTGAACCATCCTCTCTATAAGGCCATCAGCTTGGGGATGATCCCTTGAAGTCCAGCGATGGTCAATGAAAACATGATCAAATAGGTCTTGGAATTCTCCTCTGAATTCTGATCCTTAATTAGCAAGGCACTCAACACAAGCCCTAAACCTACTTAGGACCTATTGTAAAAAAGCCTGGCTGGTGCTGTATGATGACTTGTCTGGCAATGCAACAAGCTCGACCCATTTTGAAAAATGTTCAATCATAATCATGATGTAGACATTACCCCTAGAGGTCTATGGTAACTCTCTAACTAAATCACATGACCAGCTATAAAACATGCCCTGAATAGGGAGTGGAGAAAGCGTGAAGTGTCGAATTGTTCTCACTCTATCACATTGTTGATAGTTAGTAATGATGTCTCGAACTTGAGCATACATACTTTTCCAATGGTAATGAGGAGCAAGAAGGTTATACATACGTTTAACTCCAAAGTGTCCAAGTTCCAAATGTACCTTTTGAATAAAACCAGGCCGTTCATGTGGTGGAGGAACCACTTTGTTGCCTTGTGGTAAGATTGGACGAGGTGATTGTCCCTCCATGAATAGCGTTTGGAACGTTGTTATATGTAATTTCGATGATTTGATGTAACTTGGGGAAAGTATTCCCCATGCTAAAGAAACCTCATAATGTCCAAGTCTTCCCATATATCCACAATGGGATGTTCAACCAGGTTACATTACAGTGTGCAAGATAATTAGAGGCATAAGATACATGTACTGCTAGAATTTAATCAAAGTCTTGCTTGGCTTCTGAGAAATGTTTAAAGGTAGTGAAGGATTTCTGCGACATGGTATCTGCATTTTGATGTGTAATACTAGGTCAATGAATAACCTTGAACGCATATTCCTAAAGTATAAGTGCCCAATGAGCTAACTTACCAGTAAGCTTGTCGTTGGTCATCAACCACTTGATAGGTTAGTGGTCGGTATACAAAGTGAATTTTGTGCCATAAAGATAGGCCTTGAAATGTATGATGGCCCATACAACAACAAGACATTCCCCCTCGTATGAAGAGTAGTTGTTTTCAGCCTTGTTGTTGCTTCGGGATGCATAGGCAATAAAATATTCCTTGCCTTCCTCATCAAGTTGGCCAATAATAACACCAATACCAAGAGCACTCTAATTAGTGTTTAAAATGAAGACCTTGCTAAAGTCAAGTCTTTCCAGAATGGGGAACTTTGAAAGCTTTTCCTTGAGTGTGTTGAAAGCTTCTTGAACCTTTCCACTCCATGTCTAAGCAACATCCTTCTTTAACAATGCATAGAGAGAGTGAGCAATAGTATTGAATCTTGGACATAAATCCTGTAGTAATTACATAGTTTGATGAAGTTCTTCAAAGTGTGAACATCAGTAGGATTGGGCATTTCCAAAATGGCTACTACTTTTGCCCAATGAACCATAATACCATTTGGAAAAAATTTGTGTACAAGGTAAACTACTGAGATGACAACAAACTCACATTTTTTAGGATGGATCTTCATATTGACTTTGTGGAGCCTTTTGAATAACTCCTCAAGATGAACCAAATGCTGTAGGAGTCCTTTGCTATGCATTAAGACGTCATGTATGTAGCACTTCAAAAAATTTACCCTTTCGAAAACTTGGTCCATGATTCGTTGAAAGAAGACAGGTGCATTCTTCAATGCAAAAGGTATGACAAGCCATTCCCACAACTTGTTGCTTCCATGGAATGCCATTTTCTTGCGATCGTTCGCAGCTAGCACAATCTAATTGAAGCCTTACCTCAGATCCATAAATGGGAAGATGTTTGAATCTCCAATGCTATCAAATAGTTCTTCAGGGATGGGCATGGGGTACTTGTCCTGAGGTGTAACTAGGTTCAAAAGCCTATAATCCCCGCACATCCTTTTTTTAGTACATAATCCAGCTAAATCCTTTTTTATTGACATTATCATAATGGTTGTGAAATCAGAATTTAATGGCTGAATGAGACTAACCTCATAGAACTTTTTGCATCTTTCATCTACCAGTTCCCACTCATACTTACTCAACCTAATGTTTTTTTCAATAGATGGGTGTCTCATCTGTAAGGTCTATAAAGTATTGCATGGTCTTACACCTACTTAAGCCTTTCATTAAGAATGTGAACACATTCTCATACTTAATTAACAAGTTTATGACATGGTCTCTTTCCTTCTTGGCGAGTTGGTTCCCCATAACGAAAGGGTAGTTGGAAACACATGGAATGGAGTTGGAAAATGTGTTTGAAGAACCAGGTGTATTGGGTTTTCCATTATCTAATTGTGCAGATTCGTAGAAGGTTGTAATTATTTTTCCAGAAGCTAATGTACCTCTAGGTGTATCAGAAACAACTTGAGTCAAATTACATGGTACCTCTTCCCCCCCAACACTAAGAGTGAAGTATAAAATATTGAAGATAGGCAAATGTATTTGATTAGGGTGCCATGTAGTCACATCACCATTATTGCAAGTTGATTGAATTAGTGCTAGTGTTGTGTACATTTGAAAGAGTACACAGGTTACCAACAACCATGTAAGGGAGTTTAGGTCCATGCCTCTCCCCAGTAGAGCGTTACACTCCAATCTAGTCACCTTGGTGTGACTAGTAGTGCCAATTTGGAACCCCATAGCCCTTTCTCTTTCTTTTGGGCTTGGTTCATCCCAACTGGCTGAAGGATGACGATACACCAGTCCTGGTCCATCTCCTTGAAAGGCATGTGCTCTTGGGAAGGACACAAAGGTGGGCCAAACACCTCCTAGTTTTCCTATTATGTTTGTAAGAAACTAAGGAGGTTTTTCTTGCCTTATAATTGGTAGGAGTTCTGAACATCCAATAGAAACCTGTAGGTTGGGGTTTCCAATGGTGTATCTCAAAGCCAATTGTAGAACTGAAAATGGTGTAAGGTTAGTCCACTAGTTGCGCAGTCGGTGCACATACAAATCGCATTGTGTTACATCAAATAGGAGTGACTTTCCAAGGTAATGCTTGACCAGCGTGTAGTGCTCCTGGATTTTTTTCCTTTGGTTAAGCTGAGAAGGGGTGTTCTTAATTACATAACCAAGCGTAGGAGAAATGGATTGAGCCCAGGTGATTAATCATACCATGTTTGTGAAGAGACTAGAACTTGTGTCACTCAAGCCTTCTCCAAATCTAGCTGTTGAAAATCCTTGACTCTCTCAACCTGAAATGATGAAGTCCACGGGGCCAAGTAATTCCATATGTTTCTTTTGAATTAGTTGTATGTCGGAGGGCAAATAAATGAAACTAGCCTTCCATGTGGTGGTTACAAACTATTATGGAAATGTGGTTGTGAGCTCCATCATTCTTGATGCCGCCACTTGCCTTGCAATAGGATTAATGTCTACATAGAAATACTTCCAAACCACCATCCGTGACTATAATAGGGCTTCAAGACCTGTACAAATACCACCAAAGAGCTCTAGTAATGTAATCCCCTCCTTAGGCGGTGTTTAGGTGATTAGCTGATGAAGTATTAACTTAATCAGTTCGCCATGGTTCTCCATGTTCTCAAAACTAGACAAAGCTTTGATCAAGGGCTTGTGGGCTACTTTGAACCTCTGTAAAACCTTTGGTTTGTGCTGAATGTATGTAGGAACCACCCTCAAGCTTTCAGTAGCTTGGGTGTAAGTTGTCTCCTTTTCATCTCCCTTTATTCACTCGTGGCTAACTCATTGGATGTAACAAATGGTGACACATTCCCAACTCCTGGAAGGACTCAAATGTGAGTCCAAGTAGAAGATAACGGAAGAGGGAGGAGTCGGGGCATGCTCCCTAGCTCATAACACTTTGAGGGGTAAAAGGGTGTGTTGGAGCTCTAGGATGGGACTAGGAAGAGTTGACAAGCTTCACTCACTCACACGGGCCTGCACACAACCCACACAAAGTGGTTAGTGCATAATTAGAGCACCTTTAGTGCTAGGACGAGCCACGGGCAACACGGACACACTAGATTCATCACAGCCCGGACTTGGGGGAAGCCACCACCTTCCCCCTTATAGTATACTTTGTGGTTGGCCATGGAGCCTACATCCAAATGGCTTTTCTCTCTCTTGGGACTTTCGAGTGGGAGTCCCGAAATCACTCCAGTTGGGACTCTTGCGACTTTGGAACCCCATAACTTTGCAAGCAGACCTCGGATCAAGATGCGATTTAAAACAAAGTTGTAGTTCTCCAACGGTATGTCGCACTCCCTCTACAACCAAGTAAATCGGGTCGATTCCCGACTTTTTCTGGTTGGGAGTCAAATTGGCAGTTTGACTCTTGGCCTTTCTTTTGGCCATAACTTGTGTTTTAGATGTCCAAATGAGTAATGCAAGCCCATTTTAGACATCTAGGTTCTAAGAATTTTCCAATAATATAAAGAACGCCACAAAGCCATTGAGTTTCAACCCCTGAAATTGCTCTCTGAAGTTTCAAGAGTTCACCGGGACTCCATCTCCCAAGGTGGGAGTTGCCTTGGGACTGTGAAGGTTCACTCCTTCATACTCTCTCACACTTTCTTACACTCTCGGGAGTATGTGATGTGACTCCCGGGCTTCTTTTTGGTTCGCACCCTTGCGACCTCTTTGCCTTGACTCTCGGGCTTCCTCTTGGCCCGCAACCTTGTAACCCTTTTGCCTTGGTTGCGAGCCCAAAGCTAGGGTTGCGACAAATGGTGTGTGCTTCCTTGAGCATACAATGGTGAACCATAGGACTACGGTTCCCATGTAAATCAAAGGGTATGTATCTCAAGTGGTGGCCATCAGTCTCCCAATCCACTCAATAGTATGCATGTTCGAACCAGTTGTGAATTGTGAAATTTAGTGGAAACACAACCTCTTGCCCAATGAACACATCATAACTAGTGGCATTGGTGACTAAACATTTGACCTGTAGGTAAAACTCCTAATATGTACTTTCATTGAAATTAAGTACAATCAAATCCGAACTCTCCCTAAGTACCTCCTCTCCCTAAGTACCTCTTCTATGTTCCCACTAACGATGCAAATTTGCCACATAGATTTGCATAGTTTGGAGTTGAGCATGCCCATCTTCTTGGCGAATTGAACTCCAAGAATCACTGGTTGGGCACTTGTATCAAGAAGTACCACTCTGGGTGTATGTCCTCCCACCTGGATTGCTAATTTAATATTGTCGACAATGGCAATTCTAGTGGCGATGGGAGTTTTTTCACTAGGCACCACCTTCGAAAATGAGTGAGAGACTTTGTGGAGAGAATGGCTATCCACAGCGCCTTTGTTAAATAACAAGTCCACAAATGAGGTGTTCTTAGCTCCCTTCTAATATGTGAATGTAAAATTAGAGGTAGGAGAACCTACTAGTTTAACCATGTTAGAACTAATGACCAAATTACGAATGCCATCTGCAACACGTGAGCTAATTGAGTGTCTCTCCAAGGTGTTGGATGGGAACCCTGTAGCATGTTCATCAGGGATTGGTAGAGGACCTAATATAATGTTTAGGGTATCCTTTCATACTGCAATTATGTCCTTGGTGTTTAACTTCAAATCTTGAAAACTAAACAACGGTGTATTCACAAACTTTTACACCACTTCATGCATTTGAAGTTAGCACTCCATAAGCTAATCAGTGGAAAATTGTGGGTTTTCATGATGCACATGTATTCTTGGGACACGAGAATTTAATGGCCTAGCAGCTTGTGTTATAGTAGTCTCCTCCCCCCTCGCCAATAAGGTGCATTCTTCTTTCATGTTAAGAGGTTGAAAAGATTGTGGCATGACTACTCGAGTTCTTCTAGCCCTGGTAATAAAACTTGAACCAAATGTGAGTCTATCGGTTTAAATTACTTGCTTAGTGGTAGAAACTTTGGGTGCCACACTAACCTTTTATGTTATGAAGTAGGAAGGGCAAAAAAAAGTGGCAAATTCTAGTGTGAGACTAGAATTGTGTGCATTGGAAAGAACGTACTCCCCAACCATGGCATCGTGTGAAAGGCCATAAAACGACCTAGGAGATCCCTCCCGTGATCTTGAACCCTATATAAGGTGGGCATGACTAGTTGGTTGGGAAGACTTGCTTTTTACATTAGCAAGTTGGGCCGTCAATGATTTGAGTTCATTTTGCAGAGTTTGAATTTGAACAGCATGGGCTTGAAGCACCTCCCTTTTGTTAGCATTATGCTTCTTCTTACCATTCTTATTGGAATTACCCTTGGTGGGGAAAGCTTAAGTGGAAGGCTAAGGTGCCTTGGTTGTTGGTTAAGGGGCGTTGGAAGATGCTGGCAGATTTTGCCATGGTAATCGGAGTTATTTCCATTCCGAGAACCTGGCAAAACAAATAGCTTCTTGATATCCCACAATAATCATAAAAGAGATCCTTGGAAGGAATGTTGCACTCACTAGCTTTGTGGGTAGGATTGCCACAATAATTGCAAGAAGGTAGGATGGGTGCAGTCGAATGCACCATTTTAGCCTTTGAAGAAGAATGTGATGATTTAGTTAGCATAGCTAGTGGAGGTTAAAGCCTTGAACATGATGGAGGCCTCATAGTACTAGCCTCAAAATGTGCATGAATAAGTTTCAGTTTTTCAGAAATGTTGTACACATCCAGCAAAATGTACGAGTTTCCAAATTCTACAAAAACCTGTTGCAAAACCTACGCATGGAGTGTGGGAGTACTTTCCAACAAACGAAAATATCGATGGGCAACTTCCAGGTCTGTGATGCTATGAGTATCCTCTTTAAGCTTGAGAAGCCTCCTGTAGAGCATCTTGAAGGTTTCATCCTTCTGCTAAGAGAAAGTGGCGGGCTATAAATTTTTTTTAGAACTTTTAACTAAAAATTCCAGCTTAAGAATTCGAAAGAATTCCCCCATTGGATCAACAAAAGCTGGTGCATCGATGGTGGGAGGAATGTTTGTGGTAGTAATAATGAGTTGTTGAGGAGAAAGGTTTACTGAAATAGGTATCGGATTTAGATTATTAGGCATAGTCCCATGATGTGCAATGGCAATTTGAAGTGCAGCTTGAGAGGCGATGGCGATGGCTGTAACATAAGTTAAATTGGGGATCTCATGATGCCTAAAATCCTCAGAAAATGTTGTTCGTAGACATCCAATGCCTCATAGTGGACATAATGAGCTAATTGTTTGAATGCGAATGCCTCAGTGTAATTAGTGCCATACATGAGTTCTAATTCACAAACCACAGTTGAAAAGTTGCCTTGAATTCCCTCAAAAAAATGGTACTTGGCCTTCTGCTAAACTTCTCAATTCCCCGAGAGGAACTGTTGACCTCCATGGTGTATATGGGTGTAGAGGTCATGGCTTGTAACGAAATATGTAGTGATGGTGTGAAAGTTAGTGTGGCAATAGGCGTACCCCACTAATTGACCCCTCCAAATGGACTTTGATGTATCGTTGATGTAGTGTAACCTGAACCTGAATTCTTGGTAGGAGTTGTACTGGATGATAGTGGCATTGTAAACACTTGATACTATTGTCGTGAAAATCATGAGCTCAAAGAAATTGGTTCAAATGATTATGTGTTACTTTGTAGCTAATACCTTGGCTTTGGCTGAGCGATAGTGCTCCCATCATTCGAGGACATGGTGTTGTCCCATGCCCCAAAATTTTGTAGTAATACAAATCACTAGCTACAAAGTTCTAACACAACGTACGGTTTGAAAAATATGCTGCGTCGATGGGGATCAACGGCGATGGACAAACGTCGATGGATGGAAGGGGTCGAAGGGATGAATTTGAATAGACAGATGGTGATGGACGTTAGACGAAACGAGGATAGACGTTAGACAGAACAAGGATAGACATCGAACAAACGGGGACGGACATCGAATGAAATGACGACAGGTGTCAAACGAAACAACTAAATGGAACAACGGAATGGAATGGACGATGATTACAATGATGCTGTAGAGCAATCCACGTTCGCAAACTCTGCAACAATAGCGTGCAAATTTATTTTATTTTTTTTCCCCTACTTTGTGGGTTTTTAAAAAAATATTTTCTTCTTCTTTTTCTTTGTCCAGAGCTACTACAAGGGCAACTCACTACATGATTACAAGCTCAAAAACACACAGGAATGCACAACCTAAATGCTAACCTCTAAACTCGTGTATAAAGAAAGCAAGTGTATGTGGGTTGCATCACCTGGTGCAGATCTTATATTGCAATCAAACCTTGTGTGTGTGTGTGCTCCCAAGACCTAAAGCTGGCAGTAAAACAAGCTTTGGAGCTGCTCATTCCTTCCTCCCTCTGAAGCTTCAAAATTCAAAACTTCACAACTTGTAGTTTGTTTCCAGTGTCCCTTCTCTTTCATTTATGTTGTTGCTACTTATGGTTGTTGTTCCTATTGTAGCTGCAATATAGAAGTAGAAAAAGAAAAAGAAGTAGCAACAACTCAAAAACACAAGAAACCAACAAGCAAAAAAAACCCAAAAAATTCAAAGCCAAGAAAAATCTATTGTTTTCAACATTAAACGATAGAGAGGAGTTTTTCTAGAATTAAATTGAAGAGAAGGAAAGAAAACTTAGTGTATGTAAACGGTGGCTATGAATAGCCGCCATGAGCATTTAGAAATCTAGTCTAACTATGGAGGAAATTCTCTTTGACAAAGGATTTTTAAAAAAACTAACAACAGAAGGGAAGAGCTTGGCCTTTTATATAGCCGTCAACAAGCTGAAACCTTAAACAAACCATAACCTTAAAACACCTAATAACGTACAGTAACCTAAGAACGTACATGAACCCTTAAAGGCATGATTGGCATGCCCGTAACTAGCCATCATGTATGAGGCCATGCATACGAGCATGACAAAGAATAATAAACTTGAATAATATAATTAATGTATTGAAAATAAGATCGAATTCCATCTTTAAGGTTATAATTGAAATTTAACAACAATTACAAATACAATATGACGATTTGGAATTCAAACACCCATAAAGGTTTCACCCCTCCCTCCCAAGGTATATGGTAATGGTTGGTGTTAAACACAAAAGGCCCACAAACTTCAAAAGAGAAAGTGAATATGAACATGCAATGTCATGACCTTAGCCTTGGGTTTGTAACCAAGGCAAGGGGCATGGAAAGGTGTGGGCTAATAATGCAACCCAAGAGTCACATTCACATTCCTAAAAGTGCAAGAGAGTGTAAGGGAATGAGCCCACACATTCCTAAGTGTGCTCTCATTTTAGGACTTTCAAAATTTCAAAGAATGATTTGAAGGGTCAAAACTCATTGTATTGAATAGTTCCTTATATCATTGGAAAGCTCTTGAAACGTAGATATCTAAAATGGGCTTACATGATCCATTTGAATACTTGTAACACAAGTTATGGTCGAAAGAAAAGTCGTAATCAAAGTGTCAATTTGATTCTTGACCACTAGAAGTCAAAAATTGCTTTAAATTACATGTGTTTAGGGGGCATGACACATATCATTGGAAAGTTCTTGACAAAACTACTAGAAATTTTGTCTTTTACAACTTGTCTTATGCAACTAAAAAGTCTCACATGCAACATGTGCAGTTGCATGCGACATTTTTTAATTGCATAAGACAAGTTGCAAAAGACAAAATTTCTAGTAGTGTAAGGGCTACAAATTTTCTTTAAACATCACCTCAATCAAAGGTCTGCACAAGAAGTTATAGGCGTTCAAAGTGGAAGAATTTCAATTTCAAGAACTTTAGGACTTCTGATTTGGGAGTCCCAAGAAAAATAACATTTGGGTGTAGCCTCGTGGCTAATCACAAAGATGTTATAAGGGGGAAGGTGGTGGCTTCCCCAAAGTTTGTTTCGTGGTGAGTCTTGTGAGTCCATTTATGCTCGTGGTTTATTCGTGAATTAATTATGCATTAACCAACTTGTTTCGTTTGTGTAGACCCATATGAATAATTGACTCGTTTGTCACTCATTGTAATCCCCATCTTGGAACTCTAACTTGCCTTTCTTACTCCGAAATGCTGCAAGTTAGGGAACGTGCCCCAACTCCTTCTTCCATTGTTGTTAGTTTCGGACTCACATTTGAATCTTTTAAGGAGTTTGAGGGTGTGTGGTATATGGTAATGGTTGGTGTTAAACAACACAAGGCCCACAGACCTCAAAGGAGAAAGTGAATATTGACATGTAGGGTCTACATTTTATTACTAAACAAACCAAATTTTGTGGCCAATTCAATGGTGAAAATTAATCCACCATCAATTAAATGACCCAGATCCATAGACATGTAACGACCAAATTTTTTTTTTACCAAGGTTGACTTAAGTTGACCTTATACTAACATAATGTAAGGGTGCATCTATGTCCATATGCATTCATTACATTGTAACAGATGCACAAATGCCGTGACAACCTTAGGATAATATGTTTGGAGTGTGTTTGTTCAAAGAAGAACATATTGTAATTTTAATATGGTAATGTAGACAAGTATATGATTGTAATCAAATTTTTATAACTTTTTCCACATTGGTCAATCGCTTTTGAAGATTGAAAGAATTTTGTGGCCCTTTTCTTGGCACATCTAATGTCACAAAAATCATTGGAGTTAGTTTTGAAATGAGCAAAATATGGCTTATAGAAGTGAAAGGGGTGAAAATGTAAAATTTAAACACAAAAAAATAGTTTTTGTTTTAAAGATTAAGATATATGTACATTGGTCTAATGTTTTTGCACTTCCCAAATCGTTTTTGGAACTTCAAATTTCACAC
>Ga0209611_10012338_pt1 | contig 12040 bp, 7 predicted proteins | sample S1TSphgellanicum_3_FD_187693 | JGI IMG/M metagenome (GOLD analysis project Ga0209611, IMG submission 187693) | Host-associated microbial communities from peat moss isolated from Minnesota, USA - S1T2_Fc - Sphagnum magellanicum MG (SPAdes) (version 2) | ecosystem: Host-associated > Plants > Peat...
AAGACAACAACGCCCGTTTCTCTCTCTCTCTCTCTCACTCTTTCTCTCGCTCTGCGTGCACTGCCCGCTTATAAAACTTAAATTCTGCCCTCAATACTGCCCCAGCCCGCAGTGGAGAAGGTACTAAAAAAGTACATACTGCCCGAGTTTATGCCACTGAATGAAGGAGGTACATTCCACAGCAGAATGTACCAGTTGGGAGGCCTTAGCCGAGCAACCAGGCCAATTCCGTCATCTGAGGGTGCGTTCTACACATGTACAAAGGTCTTCTTCACACTCACACATGAAGACACAAGTTGTAAATTTTTCTTTCCGCCTCAAATGGACACAATTTCAGCATTCCGTTCAAAGATAGAGATGTATTAAAAAAATAATTTAATTTAATTTAAACCCAAAAAAAAACTCCCCAACCGGGCCATTTGTAGAGAGTAGATTTTGCACTAGAATATGCATGTCGTTAATAACTAACAATTTCTGCCGGGACTTTTACGGGTTATAAAATGTCGAACCGACCCCATCGGGCTAGATGACACAAAATAATGCACTGCCATGATTTTTTTTTGTTTGTTGTGAAGAGGGCCAAAAAAAATTACATTGTGACGGATGGATGATTTATTGGATGGATGATTTTATTAGTTCACTCTTCACTCCTCTTCTCTACGGAATCCAAAATCAAATCAGTGGTGGGTGCAAAATGATTAAAATAAATAAATAAATAAATAAATAATTTAAAAGGGAACTCCAAGCTGATTTCTGGGTCCTGGCGTGCCCAACAAGTTCAGGGCCCACAGGTAGTAGTAAGTAGTAAGTTACGAGCCAGAATCAGCCAAATCCAGCCTGTTCTGTGGCGTTACCAGCTCATAGACAGTTCCTTCCAGAATAGGACAAGGCCTGCTCATTAGGAACGCTCTGCAGAATCATCACCAGCAGTAATCAATCAATGGCAGATTCTACTAGAAAGTGCAGTCAATGAAAAGGCAGAATAAGACCTAACAGACCCGTAACAGGACATAGAAACCCGGAAATAGTTTATCACGGAGGATTCCACAATCACTAAAGAAATGAGCTGGCATTATAACGACCAAGAATTGGCTATCTATAGTTCCGTTAAGCTCCGTAATTGGCACTTGTGAAAGATTCCGCCCTTTATATTACCAATGAATGACAATAAATAATTACATCTTTGATTTGATTTGATTTGATTTGATTTTTTTAACACTTAATGCAAGCCATGATGGTCATGGCTACAACTTACAATTAGCCTACAACACCTACAAACACTAAAAATACCTAACATTGAGTTGAGCCCATAACCAATGCCAAAGGTGGCCACTATTCTTTAACCCTAAATTAACCACAGTTATCTTTCAATATATACCCTAATAAGGTAGTTTCTTGAAATTGATCTTTCTTTGATTGTAGAAACTAGAAACCCCTTCACTAGAATATATTTTCTTTGTCAAATTTGTTGCAAACATGTGCATTCAACCTTTACCATAATTAGGAGGAAAAAAAAAGCATGATAAAATAAAAAAGGTTTATAAACTTGGATTTTGTTTGTGCAAAAGTGTGTTGCAATTCGCTTTTACATGACTTGCTACAAGTTTGTTGAAACAAGCTTGAAAATCAAGTAAATTTGCTTGGATGTGATGCATATGTAGCATGGGGCAAATGGATTGGTTCAAATGTTGGTTCAAGCCTCAAGTTCGTCATTTGATCACTAAACCTTAATATTGTTGTTTGTCTTTTAATTGATCCACATAGTATTTTGCATTTGTGAATCATGATATTGAGACAATTGCACCAATGTTATGTGATGTTAAAAGATTAATTTACATTTTCAATTGCATTCGTTTATCGTCGGCAAAATAATTCATTCAATATGATTTCCTTGTGAAAATGTTGTTTGCCCATGAACATTTAACTAAATGGTTTGCATATTAATCATGATAAAAGGGTTTTTTTTTTTTTTTTTTTTTTTTTTTTTTTTTTTTTTTTTTTTTTTTTTGGGTCCATTACATTCAACTTGCATATATGCAACATTCAATCTCCAAAAGTGCATAGGTACTTGGAAATGTTATAAAGATGTCAAGATTAGGTCAACATGCTTTAATTGTTGTAGAAAATTAATTGCTTTAATAGAAGTTCAATTTGTGGATGTTGAGGATAACCAAATTAAAATCAATATTTCAAATTGGATAGATGTATTGGATACTATGTTATGTAACCTTTTGCATGCATACTTGTTTCATTATCATATGTTAAAATATAAATTCATTATGCAAATGTGGTTATAATACACTATGTTATAATCATTTTTCCAAATATTATTCTTGATACTTGATGGAAGGGAACAGACATATCCGATAATTGCAATAGTAGGGTCGAGCCTTGGCTTGCCAATTCTTTTGATGGGGAGAAGCCTTGCCATTAATCCTGATGTAAGGTAACATTGTCATATGTTATCTCAAAGGCATCCAATTAAACAATAATATTGAAATAATATTCTTCAAAATTATACACATCAATATTCTATTATTGGTTATGGGCCAATATTGATTCATTATAAATAAATACCAATGGGAATGAATGATAATCAATAAGGGTATTCTTCAAAATACAACTCGAAGGTCAACTAAAAAAAACATTGGATTGATGGTATGTAATGCCTTGAATAACTTACACAAAGATGTGTAATTTGATCTTGTTAATGTTGAAAATGTGAATATTATGCATTAATGTAAAAAAATGTTTCTACAATTTTATTTTATTGTATATGAAAATGTAATAATCTTCAACCTTTATTCATATTCATTGCATTTATTCTATTTGAAGGATCAACAAGAATGACCGAATAACTGGCTTGCATGAAAATTACAAGGAAGGCAAAGCTTATAGGGACCATTGGTTAAGAGCATGGATTATGAGAAATTGGAAACCTTCATACAATGCACACATACGAAACAACAAATGTGTGTTCATTGACCCTTTGCATTGTTTTGATGATCATATGCTTGATATGTATGATATAATTCTCATTTGTTGACAAAATTGGAACAAAAATATGTTAAATTTCTTGACAATGTATTATGACATTAATTGACAATGAATAAATAACCATGACATTTGAAGATTTGAAACATTGTATATTATATTTTGTGTTGAGAAATTTTGTGAAATTTGCATTTTTGAAATTTGCAATGATCATGTTTCCTTTTTTTGGGTGTAGATTGAATCGTGATGGAACATGCAAGGATATTCACATGTGGTGGACATCCACACGTAAAGACACATGTACAACCAAGAAATTTATCATAGTGATAAGATGAGACTAATAAATCGAACTTCATGTTCATAAATGAAAAATTGAAAGTTTAAGCCTCAAACATATGATTTTGACAAAAATAACCAAAAAATGGCATCACAATTAGATTATAATATTTTTGTTCACGAAACCCAACTATTACACTTTTCTTGATTTACCCAACCAAATTCACTAGTCATGAAACCCACCCAAATTCAATTTGACCTAAATTTCCTTTGTACATTCATTTAATTTCAAATTAATGTATTTTTATAGATGATGTTTGATAAAATTTTGTTGTGGTTATATGGTTTTGGCTTAACCCCTTTTACAACATCCACTAAATTCATGATAATATATTTGGATTTCTTTGGATTTATAAGAATAAAACAATTGTGAGGTTTACTTTAACCAATGGCATTAGGATTTGTTTTTCAAATTTTTAATGTAATATCAATAGCAAGCATCCCAAGAATGATATAGCATTAATTGATGACAATCATTTAAAAAGTTGTCCAAACAATAAAAATTTGGTGAAAATTTGCTTCATGTTAAAATGGGAATCAAAATGTGCCAAATTTCCCAAAACATGTTTGAATTGAATTATGTGTAACACACTTGCAACACATATGATGTTTGTGTCTAGCTTCAACATTGCTTTATTGGAATATGGTGAAAATACATTACTTAACCTTGAAGATGTCCTTGACAACTAGAAGGTTTTTCCTTGTAGGCCAATTCAAAAAACCATAATACCTTGGTAGATTCCACACTAACTATAATTTCTTTTAAATGTTGAAATTTTCAAGAAAAATTAATAATAAATTAATTTTAAAAAAATTTTAACAAGAAATCCTCAAAATAAAATAATTATTTGACATTGACATGTTGAAGTTGCCATGATATTATAATATACGTTCATCATGAAAATTGATTGGAACATTAAACAAACTTCCACATCCTCATAACAATTGTTTTAGAACTCATTTCAATCATGACAAATAAGTCAAATATGGTTTAGGGGGAAGAATAATAAGCTCCCCTTGTTTCATCCTACAAAAGTGAATACTAAAAATTAAGTACCTCTTCCACGCTTAGTTATCTCACTCTTTTCCATTGCCCACCTACATGGACATAAAAAGGCACATGTCGTTCTACCCTTCCTCCATTTCATCTTTTTTTCTTTTTCTTTTCCATTAAGGATGTAATGATTAAAATTAATGTTGTTTAAGGTTTTTCTTGAAAGCCCTTTGATTTTGCAATAACTTTATTTTTTTCCATTAATGGTTTGTCAAAGATAATGTTGACTAACATAACTTGAGTTTTACAAATGTATTTGTTTATATATATATATGTTTATTACATCAACATTATGGTATACAACATGGATAAACAAAAATTGGTGTTTTGAAACCTTTGTTGTTGTTCAATGGTTTAAAAAAAATGTTTTCACCATTTCATTTTCATAAATAACATGTCAATATGTAAGGCAAAAAGAAAGAATGACAATCAACATGGCAAGGATTTGTATGCAAAAACAATGAGAACTAAACAATAATGTTTTTGGTACTAATGGTGTTCAACAAAGGTGGAATATTATTTGGCACAAAGAATCATTAAAAACTATGCATAGAATGAGGAGAAATTTCTTAATTTCAAATTTCATAAAAAAATTCCATCCATAATCGTCAATTTAAATTTATAAGTTATTGACATTTTTCAATTGAGTTGGAATATATTAAATATTAGAAACTCAATTATGACTTGTGTAATTTGCAACCTCCAATTTTATTTTTTTGTGATAATGTAATGTTTACAACTTGAATATATATAATGTTAGGAACTATTAAGCATGATTTATGAAATGAAATTTATGAAAACGACATCATTGCAACATTATAAACCATTCACTATCAAGTTTGTTTTACATGTGCACATTAACATTTTTCCAAATAAATGTTTGAATAAATGAAATTATATAAAAATCCTCCATCAAATACATCATTTTGCAATTTTTATGGTTTTCAATGTTGTCATTTTTTGCAACATATATACCCATACAATTATGAACATGTGTGATTTGTAAATGTCACCTTTTGAACAAGAGCAAATAAATGAAGAAAATGATGCCCATGAAGTTGGAAAAGTTGAAATTGGACAAACATAAAACAAAAAACTGTTATCAAACATAATGTTAATAATAGTGGTGCAATAGTGTTGAAAATTTTGCATGACTAATTCCTCGACCTTGAAAATTAAGCACACATTATTATTACAACTTGGTATTTCACAATTTTCTACTAATTTAAGTAGGTTACATTGCTTCCATTTATTTTTGGATTGTAAAGATGAAGAATACTCTAATGACCTTCAACTTTTTAAATGTTATTGCAATGTGTTCATAATCTTTTAATATAATATAATATTTTATGTTATTTGGTATGCATATGAAAAAAATTGAGATGGGTATGAATGTTAGGAAGGTAGCCAAACATCTAATAAAGGAAAGACCTTGATAAAGATGTGAACAAAATTTCACTTCCAACCTATCACCCCAATTTTGACAAAACCAAAGAAAACTACATACAACAAGTATGTTAATTATGCCATATAATTATGTATTTAAAATTGATTTAATCTTGTAAACAAAAAATTTGGCCATTATTTCCATGTTTTTTGTGAATCCCAACTAAATTGATATCATCTCTTAAATAAAAATAATATAAAATGACATCAAATAATCATTGTAATTAATATCAATGAATGTGTGTTTGACAATTGACACAATTGACACTAGAGGAAAAAAAATGGACTTTTATTACACAATAAACCATGTTGGTACCCGAAAAAAAAACTTTCATTAAAAGGAAAGATGAAGTCACCTTGAAAAGGATTCCCCCAAAATAATTTCACATAGTTTCATATTGATTTATTTTTAGGTATTGTATAGGATTGATGTTTTTTCACCTTCTCTATGAGCATTGCTTCTATTTTCTAAAATTTTGTGCCTTTGGATTTATAACAAATGTATAACATTTAAAAATAGTTTTAAAATATTTTGTGGCTTTCACCATAGTGCACTCAAGTTGTTGGACAACACCTCCTTGACAATTGCATTTGCAATAACATACTAATGATTATTACTAGTAGTGTAAAGCCTTAAGGAAATCACTTTCATTTTATTCCAAATAATATGTAGAAAAATAAAAGGTGCAAGTTATTGAAAAAAGTTAATAATTTATCTAAATATAAACATCATGCTTATAATTTGTTTAAAAATATATTTATAATATACCTAAAATATGTCTAAAATATTCCATTATTTCACAACATACTTGGGTTTCATGTTACCAATGATGATCAATTGACACAAGGTCAAAATATTAATAGATTTCAATTTATTTATATAAATAAATTAAAAATTAATTCGTTACTAAAAATTGGTAATCCCTGAAGATAGAGACTACGCATGAAATTATTTTCATTTTCAATAATTCTAAAATGTGAGATTTCATTTTCACCTATTGAAACACTAATATGTTTAACACCCATGATGTCCTTTTTGATATTTTTCATTACCTTGAAAATAAAAATTTTGGGGCCTTTTTAAGGTCCTCCAATGTCCTTCATATACTTCCCAATAATCCTTGGTTTAAAAATATAAAATATTTTCAACCCTAAACCCCACAACATCCCCTATGTGTTTCTCAATGTCCTCCAACATTATATCCAATGCCTTCAATCTTCAAGGTTTTGATGCCTCCTATTGCTTGAAAACATAAAATTTTCATGTTCAATTTAACACCCTTGGCATTTCCAATGCACTTTTTCAACACCCTTATTATTTCTTGTCATTTTGTCATTCCTTGTTAACAATCCTATTTTTTTTATTCTTCTCCATTTGTTTGTCATCCACGATGTTGTTTAACTATGTTTTTTTTGTTGACAAAACTTAGGTTATTCTCAAACCAAAAAATTGCATCAATTTGGATTTTGATTAACTATAAGGATGTTTAGATTTGAAAATGTTTGCTAGGTTGACATCCTATTTTGGGACCTTTCAAAAATGTGGCCTAACAACAAGCACAATGGTTTAAAAGCTCAAAAAACTTTGAAAAATGGGTCAAATCTTCATTAATTCTAAATGCAATCAAAGTTGAAAGGGGTAATATATTCAATTAATGTGGAAAAAAAAATAATTAGAAAGGGGAAAAAATGTTTATCCATTTTAATGAAAGGGTGTTAGAAGGGACAAATAAAATGTCCAGTTGCCAAGTCTTGCATGGAGGTGATATTAAAAGATTGTCAAATGCCACTTCCCATTAAATATTAATGAATTTGATGTTTCAATTGAGTGTATTAAATCTAACTAATTTCATAAGCATCATGACATTGATAAAAGTAATGTAAACTTGTCAACTTTGATCAAATGTTTTAATGGATATATCATTTTCAATGTTGATTTGAATATATTTTAAGTTTGGATTAAAAAATGTCCATCAAAATATTACAAAAAAGTTGGAATTTAATGTTGTTATGTTCTCATATGTGATTTAATTATTATTATTATTAAAAAACTAAAAAACCAAAAATTAGTTATTTAGAAAATCTTCATAAATCAGTTTTAAAATTAAAATTATAATGAAATTTCATATTTATTTATTTGTAAATTTGACTTTCAATACAAACCAAAAGCTACTAACATGTTAAATTTATTGTTATCACTTGTTGGAATTATGAACATTATGAAAATTAATGAATATCAAATCCAATAAAACATTTATGGATGTAGAATGTGGTTTAGTGGTTTGAAATATACTAAGACATGTTATTCCTTTCATCTGGAACAAAATGTTGAAATTAAAAACATCTAAAACAATTTGCAATCATGATGTATAGGTTGAAAACTTCAATCATAATTTGATATTCATCTTTCAATATATATTTAATAGGGTTTAGGGTAACCTTAAACTTAAAAATGTCATTGTTGAATGAAAAGATGCAACAAAAATGCACTTAAATGTGTCATGCACTTTTAAATAATAATATACAAAAAAAAATCTCAAAGTTTTCAAAACCTTGGTGAGATACATAATGATAATAGGTTGAGAAACATTTGATTTATAATTAACCTCCAACTGATTCAACTAAAATATTAAATCTTTGAGTAATGTAAAACTTGAAATCAAAAGTTAGATTTTGAACATGTTTCAAAACTACATTAAAAAATGGGAAATTTTTTATGATTTAAATTTTTTCTTAAAATCGACATCTATGGTTTTTCAAGTTTTGCCCATTTCAATTGGCACCCAATTTGCAAATATTGATTATTTGTCCACAAACTATATCATTTTTTAAATCATTTTTTCTTTTCATCAATTTCTTTGTTTTTTTCTCTCCTTGTAAAGCTTGTATGCCATCAAGTCATTCATCCTCCCATGTATCTAATTCAATTAATAACACACATCAAGAGAAAATTATAACCTCCACAACACATTCATGGGATGTAAAACACACACATGATTGAATATATTCATAATATTTTCAATATTATATAAATGCTTTTGATTACTATAGTATAAATGCAAATTCAACACATGTTTGTAGATTAATTAATGAATTTTTACATTTTTGTGTCCAAAAAAATCTTGAATATTCCACAATATTATGTATTTTCTCCTTCACAAATTTTTGTTCTTTGGAATAACAATTTGAAAACTATAATTCTTTTGCAAATAATTTAATTAGTGTCAAAGATGCGAGGGTATTACATTAATACATGAATTGTAAATATAAAAATGACATCCATTTACAATAAATTATGGAATAAACAAGATGAACTATTTTTTTTGAAAAGTTCACATTTGCAAATGGGACAAGGATCATGAAATGAATTTAAAAGACGTACAAACCATTTTATCTCATGAAATCATGCTTGTATTATAATTACATTTGAATCTTCTATCCTATTTTGTAATGTTAATAATAATTTAAAAAGTTTTTATTAGTTTCAAAAATAATTTCATATAAAAATATATCATTAATTTTTTTGTTTAAAGTTTATTTAGGATTTATCATCAAGCAATGACATTTGTAATGAGGATAATGTTGGTGATTTATCCATATAATTAATGATATTCAAATTGAATTTTTAATTAATGAATTTTCAAAAGAAACTAAGGAAAGGATCACTATTTGTTTGCCTAATGGACTACACCCTCCCCTTGATGGATGACTTAATTGATGCAAACTTAATCAATCATGAATATATAGAAAGATCTATTTTATTCAATAAAAAATTCATGCAAAAATATTTATATATATTTATGATAGGAAAATTTGGATAGTAAGACATATCATTATTTCAATAGATTGTTAATAACCATTAATTTTGTCACAAGACATGCACAAACATATTTTAGTTCATTTATTGATATTATGTATAAAATCATGTAACATTGATAAAATGACATTTTGCATGTAGAATTTGTTATGTAAACATTCATAAATCCTTATTCAATTTTGTTGGAGATTGATTTTAGGAAATAAAAATGTTAAATGTGAATTTCAAAGATAACATTATTCACAAATATACTTCTTCAACCATTATTTGATCAGTTTTTTTTGTATTATTTCATTTTCAAATGATTTTATCTTTTGTTTCATCTTGGTTAAATAATTTCATAAATATGTAGGTTTTAAATGTTTAAGTTTTTTTTTTTTCTCTTTTGAAAATGAATATTTAAATTACCAAAAAAAATTCTTGTAAAAGTATAAATGGATTGATATCATAGAACATGCATTATATAATAATGATGTGATGCATTTAATTGGATTATCAAAACATATCAAAATAATTTTGTAACCAAAAATTTTAAAAATAAGAAAAACATTGAAGAAAATAGTACATCTTTTTTTTTGGTCCATTAATTCTTTCAATTGTTTCTTTTCACATCATGCACACATATGAGATAAACATCACTTGGTGTTTAACATTTGAAGGAAGTGCAAATCACAATGGAGGACAAAAAATATGTTCATGCCCAAACATAGAAAACTCATTTCATGTTCATATGTCAATGATATGAAATATTGAAAAAACCTTGAGAAAAATAAATTTCAACCAATTTAGGATAATGATGATATGATGCAATGTGTCACATGCAATAAATCCTTTTTATTTGCACCAAGAATAAAAACATTGAAAAACAAAGAAACAACAAATATCATTGTGGAACAAGAATTTTTTAAAAAATGTTGTTCATGAAGTGAAAGACATTAATTCTTTCTTATATAAAATTGAAATCCATTCAATGTATTTGAATTCAATTCCAATTCAACAATTGGATTAAAATTCATTTGAATTGATTTCAAATTTAATTAAAGACATTTGGTATGCAAATTGGTGGAAAATGTATTCAATATTTTTTTGTGAATGTGTTGTTGGAAAAAATAATAATACACAAATATGAAAAGACATCTTTCCATCCATCTTCACTTAAGAATGAACTAACAAATTCCAATTGGAATTGTCCAATGTATGATGACTTGAAAAACCTAAAGTTGTTCTACCTAAACTAGGTTTGATGAATCATTGTCATTGGAATTCAAAAAAATCCTTTTATTTTAAGTGCTTCTTAAAATATAAAAGGAATGACCTCCCAAGTGAGGAGCAATGTAGACCCCAAATAGCAGTTTACGAAATAATCAAAATGACCAAAAATAAAACGTGATTAATAATCACAAAGACATGCACTCATTTTTCTAATGTAATAAAAGAGTAGCTTACGAAACATAATTTTTTATTTTGCTATTTGTGGGGCATTACAAAAAACAAAAACCCACTATAATTCGCATTCTATTTTTCACCCAACAATTTAATTTATTTTAATGATTTCCTTTTTTTCTAATGATACCCATTGGATATTATAAGGGGAAAAAAAAATCAACACAAGTTTTTACACTCGATAAAATCCTCAACCATGAAGTTTACTAGAATTGAGACCATTCTCAAGTCCACCTTGTGTGTGTCCTTATTCATTTAAAGCCAACAACCTCAGGTTTGGCTTTACTCTACACACAAGTTAGTTTATCTCCAATCCCAATTACAATTTTGATTAGTTTGTCTCCAAAGAGACCCTAGCCTATTATCCTTCCATACATGTACATAACCTACACCTCCACCAATATACCATATACTTAACCATCCTGAACAAAATAACCATATCCATTGGGATGGGTGAGCCCTTTACTCATTTCATAGGGAGTCAATCAATTTGGCTTATGTCACACATAGCTTGTCTATTGTATACCTTACCCTTGGGTTAATGTTGTTAATGCTTTAATCCTGTTAAATTTTTTCTATATTAAATGTGTTTTGTTCAGCAAAAAATCAAAAATTGAAAAGAAAAAAAAAAACAACAGGATTTGTAGATTGACTAATAATGCCCTAAACGATTAGAGCATCTCCAGCGGTGCTCAGTATGTGATCCTGCACAGGAACATTGGATGAAGAAAAGTCAAAAAATGCTGGTTTGGGTCAGGAAAATGATTTTGACTCAACATAATTGCACAGTTTTGAGGGTGGCCGGTAAAAGGCACAGCAGCAACGCTGTGTACCTGCAGAAAAGAGTGTAATAAATATGATCTGACTGCTGCAGCTCAGTGTTTTCGATTGGCCCATCATACTGATTGGTCCAGGTGGTTTGCTATTAGGAGTCCCCCCCCCCCCCCACC
>Ga0209611_10012339_pt1 | contig 12038 bp, 6 predicted proteins | sample S1TSphgellanicum_3_FD_187693 | JGI IMG/M metagenome (GOLD analysis project Ga0209611, IMG submission 187693) | Host-associated microbial communities from peat moss isolated from Minnesota, USA - S1T2_Fc - Sphagnum magellanicum MG (SPAdes) (version 2) | ecosystem: Host-associated > Plants > Peat...
TTACCATAAGAATATATAATTTATAATTTAATAATATATGTTTTAAAAATAATTATTTAGTGTAACTTATAAGTAATAAATCTAATAATTTATAATTATTTATAAAATTGATTCATTATGGATAACACTAATAGAAAAAAACCTTAAAACTAAATCAATAATTTTAAGAATTGAAATATTAATTTTAGATTCCAAAAAAACAATTTAGAATTAAAATATCATTTTTAGATGAAATAAGTCTTTGAATTAAAATTAAAATTTTCAGAATTGAATTGTCCATTTTTAGACTCAATTGATAATTTTTTGAATTGAAATATTAATTCTGAGAATCCAAAATAATAATTTGGAATTGAAATTTCAAGTTTCAAATCAAATAAGGTTTTTAATTTGAATTTAAAAACTCAAAATTGAAATATTGATTGTTAGAATAAAAAATAAAAAATTAGAATTCAAATATCAAATTTTAGATCAAATAATGTTTTTTAATTTAAATGAATTTTTTAAAAAATCAAATAAAATTTTAATGAATTCAAATAGCAAATTTCATATTCAAATATAAAATTTCAAATTCAACTAATTCTTTAAAGAATTGATATAATAGTTTTCATAATTGAAATATAATTTTAAGCATCAATTTTTTATTTAAAAAATAAATGTAAAAATTCAGAATTGAAACATTAATTTTCAAATTCAATTTTTTTTCAAATTCAAATAATTAACCAAAGAATTCCAATAAAATATTTTAGAATTAAAATAAGTATTTTTAGATTCAAAATTTTTTAATTTGTATTTTAATAATGAATTCCAGTAGCAATTTTCAGAATTGAAACAATGATTTTAATGTTTAAATATAATTTTCAGAATTTGAATTATAATTTTATACTCAAACATATATTTTTGAATAAAACTAAAAATTTTAAGAATTCATATTTAAAACTTCAAATTCAAACATTGATTTTTAGATTCAAATAAAATGTTTGAGAGTTAGAATGATAATTTTTGGGTTCAAATATAATTTTCAGAACTGAAATAAGATTTTTCAGTATTGGAATTTCAGTTTTTAGATTTGAATAATAATGTTCAGAGGTAAAATATTGATTTTTAGATTCAAATAAAATGTTTTAGAATTGTAATAACAATTTTTAGACTCAAATAATGATTTTTAACTAAACAAGAAATTAGAATGCAAATAAAAAATTCAAATTCACATAAATATTTCTTAAATTAAATTATCAATTTAAAAATTCAAATATATAAACATTTCATAACTAAAGCATTAATTTCAGATTTGAATAATAAATTTCAGAGTTCAAATATTAATTTTTAGATTCATTATATTAAGAATATATATGTACATACACAATTAATATACACACAAAGATATATTTATGATATATGTAATATATCGTAAATATAATTTTAATACATACATAAAAATACACCCCAATGTCATTATATAATACCTTTAGGCTCTAACTAATTTGGTGAGTATTGCGACTAATGAGACATATCAATATATTCATAGATGAAAACAAACTTAAAAGGCATCCAACTAATAGGATGAAGTTTCCAATAGTTGCATCATAGTTGTAAGAGTGACCAAAATAGTTGAAATTTGATCTTATAGTTGTAAATAGTTTCAAACTTAATCACAAACGACTACAAGTCGCATTTAGTTACAAACAAAGTGGTTACATTTTGGCTGATTTCTACTAATGAATGTTTCCATTTCCCAAAAATTAACATGTACATGCCTTGATTGGAATCCTTGCAAACCTGCAACACTACATAATTTTTCTCCTTGCAAACATCTATATTTGATATACAACACTCACCTTTAGTGCGACAGTGAAAATTTTATTTATTAAAGAACTTTGATAATAAAAAAAGTGGAAAATTTATGAATAAAAATCTAGTTCCCCACAAAAATTGAATGTTATGTGTTTTTTATCTACATTTTTGTCACTTTTGTCCCCCCCCCCATAGAGCAATGAAATCCATGTAAGTTTAGGCTAACAAGTGTACTTCTTAGCAATAGGTTGAATACACCAATATGTGTTTTGTGATGGCTATAGGTAATACAATTTTGTGTGGACCCCAGCTTTAAACAAGCCCCAATGCCAACAAATGTTTTGATGATATTACGATTCCCTACATCCTCATACTATACATGTTTGTAGGCTATGATTGTATACTAACGTTAGTTCACCAATTGTTGGGTGTTCATTTACAAACACACTTTTTTTTGGTCCACGAAATATTACTTGCACAAAAAATTGTTTCACCATCTTGTGGGTCTATGGAGGCTGTAAAGACGATTTGGTTAGATGAGTGGAAGTCCCAAAACAACATTCATTTTCTCGTATAAGAAAAATAATGATGAAAAATATTTTTACTATATTGCAAATTTTGGTTATTTGCCAACAAACACCAACCATGTTTTCAACCATGAACACATGCCAATTTTAAAAGATTGAAAACACATTTTTTGTTCATTAATGAATACATTTCAAAAGTTGGATGTTGACCAACAAACAACCCCCCCATTGTACTATCGTTCCAAAGTCAATGAAAAACCTTATTCAAGACTCCTGGTTGATATGATTATTTGCCACCAAACACCATTTTAAATTGTTGAACATACATTTAAATTTGTCAAGGAACATTAGGCACATTAAACCATCATAATGTAGGTAAGACAATATTATTTCATTATGAATAACAAATTCATTTTCACACTGGAAGACTTCTTTGTTATAGATCAAGAAACATCATGTTCCGATGTCAGTTAATGCAACATTCTAATTCTAGTGACATCAAGTTCCCTTTTGATGATGTCATGTTCATGCATGGGAGCCCAACATTCCCATGGCATCCAAGTCTTCCCAGTTTTTGAATGATGTGGATTGCCATCCACATCAGCATGGGGCTATCGCAATTCTAAACCTTTGACCACTAGATGGTCATTTTCTCAGATGGACACCACATTAACATTGCCATGCCATCATTGTGCCACATCATCCTCACAATGTCATCAATTTTGACATGTTACTACCGTGTTAAAAATGCCATGTCAGCACCATGTCACCTATTGCCACATCACCAACATTTTGCATCAATGCCATGTCACATATTGTCACATCACCAGATTCCACGTCAACATCATGTCACATCACCAATATTCAACATCAACACCATGTCACATATTGCCACATCACCAATATTCCACATTAATTCCATGTTATGTATTTCCACATCACTAATGTTCCACATTAGCACCATGTTACCTATTGCCACATCACCAATATTTCGCATCAACACCATGTCAACACCATCTCAATGTCAAATACCTTCCATGTTGTGAGGGTGTGAAATATTTTATAAAGTTGTGCACACCCTAACCACACTTGCACATCCCCTCCCCACCCTCAAGAATCCACATCCCATATACCTTCTTATTGAAAAATGAGAGTTGCATGCATGCTCATTGTAAATCAAACTTGTCTTTTACATGAAGATTTCTAAATTTCATTTAAATAAGTGCCAATTAGTGAGCTATGTGAATAATTTATATGTTAGGAGTGTGTCAAAAGCAAGCTTTTTATTTTTTTGATGAACCAATGAGAAAGATCTATCACCAAAATAAAATAAAATGTCAAGGTTGTTAATTCATATGAATCACATAAAACATCGTTGCATTTTTTCATTTGTATATTTTGGTCCTTTGCTAGGTTGAAGAAATCTTGGTCCTTCACATTGTAATATGTCATAAGAACAATAATTTATAAAATTTGAAATGTACTCTTTAGCTTGTTAAACTAAGGTATTGTGGCTAAACATGGTTACTTATGTTAAACTTGGCAAAATTTAAATAAATTGGGCTAAATTAGGGTATTGAAATTAAATTTGGTAAAAAAAATGGCTAAACTTGGATAACTTAAACTAAACTAAAATATCAAGGCAAAACTTGGTTAAATTTGGCTAAACATGGTTCCTTAGTTTTAAATTGGCTAGATTCAATAAAACTTGAAAAAATAGGTTAAATTAGAATATTGAAACTATATTTGACTAAACATGGCTATTTTAAAATTAAACCTGGCTAAACTTGGCAAAATTTGGATAAGTTAGGCTAAAATAGGGTATTGACTTAAAACTTGGTTACATTTAGTTAAACATGAATAGACTTGGCAAAACATGGCTAAACTAGACCATTTAGGTTAAATTTGGTTAAATTTGGGCTTATTTGGGTTTATTTTTCTTCAATTTGGTTAATTTGGTTTTTTCTTAAACTAACTAAAATTGGCTAAAGTAAGGTAAACTAAATTATTTATATATATTTTAGGTTAAAATTAGGATAATTAAATGAAGATTACTTTTTTTTTAATTATGTTAAATTAGGTTACATTAAGTTAAATTAGATCAAATTATGTTATTTAATCTAAACTAAAGTACAATAAGTTAAAATAGGTCAATATAAGTTATGGTAAATTAAACTAGACTATTTAAACATTTGTTGGTCCATTTCAAACTAAATTGAATTTGGTTATATTATTTCAAATTCAAATATTGCTTCAATATGAATTCATCAATTGTGTAATTATATTTTAATCATAATTAATTTTAGTTTTAATTATAGTCGTATGTATAATGATGCAATTATAATTTTGACCATAGATATTAATATGGTGATGACTAAAGGCCACCTATGATTACATGACTATGTTTGAACATTAATCACAAGATGTCTTAGTCATAAAAATCACATTTTGGCATTGTGTAATTAAATGACTAAATGACATATGGAATTTTTGATATTTCAATTCCAAATGTACAAATTAATTTATTGATTAATAGGTTGTTAAAAAAGGTTATTGTAACCTAATAGGTAAACTAAGTTAGGTAAGTTTAATAAGTTAAATTAAACTAGGGAAGCCTATGTGCATTGGTAGCCTAACTTATATATTTAATTAATTGGCCTAAGTTATCTATAGGTAGTAATAGGTTAGTTTACTATGCATAGTTAGTAGGTTAGGCTATGAAGGTTAAACCTAGTTAGTCTATGTAAATTAGGTAGGTAGTTGGTAGGCTAGGTCATTAATTAATTAGTAGACTTGGTAGTAGGTAGTAAGTAGGATAGGTAGTAGGTAAGTTTATTATTTTATTATGTGGATATGTGATCATGTTTTTATATTAATTAATTATGCTAGGTAACATGTAATAAATAGGATAGGTATTACATATTTAATTTTTATAATTACATATTTAATTATTTTAATAAAATATTTAGTTATTATAATTATAATATTTAAATATTATAATCATATTATATTTTTCTTGAACAAATGGAAAATTGCCACATGTTTTATGGCAATTGGTTCTTTAAACTACCACATGGTTAAATCCAAACCACCCATCAATGGGGCATTTGGTAGCATGTGGCTATCCCAGATGTAATCACACATGCAATTACAAAATGGGGTTTCACATCATACAAAGGATCATCTGTGGCAATAGATGAGAAATTTTGGCCTAGTCATAAGGTTTGTGACTGCACTTTCAATTTCATGGCCATGTCATGTCTTTTGCAACTAACTATCTTATGGCACTTATATGAAGCAACTAATTTATTTATAGTCACATGTGTCCATTATGATTACAAATGAATCACAAATTTAGTCATTGATTTTCAATTTTTTTTTAATATCACCTAATTAACTTTCCTATGAGCTAATATAACTCCATCAAAATTTTGAATAACTGGGATTAGTAACCAAAATAATTGGGCTACCATAAAAATAACATCTGAATGATCACACATCCCAAACAATTGCAAGGCACTCCCTTTCACATGAGTTATATTTGGCCTTTGTCTTATTATTGAATTGATTGGCATATGCCACCACATTTCAACCATCATCATCAAGTTGGATAAATATAACCCCCAACCTTGAACTATTTTAATTAATGTGTAATTGAAATGGTCATCCTTGGATGGCTTTCAATTCTTGAAAATTTTGCTCTTATGCTTCACCCCAAATGAATTCCCAATCAATTTGTGTTAGTTGCATCATAAGTTTGGTTATACTACTAAAACCTTTCACAAACTTTCGGTAGCAGTTACACAAGACTAGAAAAGCTTGTAACCAATTCACATTTGTAGGTTGGGGAACTTGTGAAATAGCCTTAACCTTGGCCTTTTGAACCTTTTAATCCATTTCGATAAATCATATGACCTAGATATTCCACTTGAGTATGAAAGAATCAACAATTGTGTAAATGAAGCTTAAGGTTATGTTCTTTAAGTCTTCCAAACAGCTCCTACAAATGATGCATGTGACTTCCTAAGGTTAGGCTAAAAACAATGATGTTATCAATGTAGGACTTGGAAAAATCAACACATGCTAACATTTTTAATCCATGACCCTTTTAAATTTTGCAAAGGTGTTCTTCAAACAAAATGGCAAAAACTTCCATTTATACAAACAATCCTTCCTATGATGATCGATTCCCCAAAATGTTGTTTCGACTTTATCACCTTCCCTCAATGGCAATTGATGGTAGCCAGACCTTAATCTAAGGTATTGAAAACCTTGGCTTAACCAAGGGCATCAAAAATCTCCTCTAGTAGGGACATGGCATATTTGTCCAAATGGGTCCATTTATTCATTAGATGGTAATCCCCACACATGTTGTGTCTGATCCAATTACTAAAAGATGTTTCACATTGTTTACCAACATAGTTGAATGTTCAACTTGGAGACATTGTTGATGTTGGGAATATTTGGCAAATGACCACCTAATTGAAAAATGTTTTTGAACAACTATATACCAACATAGTAGATGAGTCGACTTAATTGGTTATTGCCATAATTTTATTTTAAAATTAAAAAAAAATTCAGTTGAAACATAACTACAAATGTCATGTAGTTGAAAACTTTTGGTTACAAAAAGGGGGGTTTTACTAATGTCCAACGGCCTAAATGCCTAGATTTAGTCCCACCATCTTAATGGCCAAGATTTTTGGTCAACCAATCCACACTTCAGTTGTAGTTTAATGACCAAACTCAATCACCAATGTGGGAAAAAAATTGAAAAAATTGAAATTGTTCAAAAAATGGTGATTTGATTTTAGTTGCCATCTCAATGCACTACTACAAAATGTGGGTGCAATTCATTAGTCCCCATTCACTAGACCAATGAATTCACTACTACTTCATTGGTCCCCGTTCACTACAACTAGTGAATTCACTCAAAATCTAATGAAATCACTTGGTGTATAGGGACACCTTTTGTTGTAGTGATGGTTAGGATTTTTAGGTTGACATGTCCACATCTTGGTTGTAATCTGACGACATGTGTCCAATTTTTTATGCAAAAATAAATTGAAAAAAAATATGGACCATTAAAAAATGACAACCTAAATCCAATCGCTAGTGTGAAATTTTTTTTGAAATGTTTTTAAATGATTACAAAATGGCAATGAGATTTCAAGTGCCATCTTAATAGTAAAGATTTTTTGGTTGACCTATCCACACCCTGCTTGCTAACCTAATCTGGTTGTTAGTGCGAAAAAAAATTGAAAAAAAATCATGATCATTAAAAAATGGGGACCTAATTTTTGTTGTCATCTCAATAGCTAAGATTTTTTCATCAAATAGTCCACGTCATGGTCATAAATAGGTGACCTAAATCTGGTCGCAAGTGCAAAATAAAAAAACTAAAAAAAAAATTAAGACCATTAAAAAATGGCAACCTAATTTTAGTCACCATTTCAACAACAAGGATTTTTAATCATAATTGGTCCACAACCCAATCAATATCCAATGATTGAAATTTGGTTGCAAAATTATATATATATATAAACTTATATGTACAATAATCATAATTATATTTTTATTCTAAGAACATTTGGTCAATGTTAGTTTGACCCAACAAACTAACAATGACATGACAACCGACACAAAAATGGCACGTCACATTGATTTTGACAACCTTGGTTCTTACTTTGCAATATGGGTATATCTTGCATCATGGATGGAACTTTATGCATGAACTATTAATGAAAACATGTTGTAGAATTATTGTCCAAATAGGGGGGGTCCACATTAGGTGCAATATACGCATGATAGAGCGTTGTTACTTGATGGGCCTTCTTTATAAAACTATTTAAGGTGAATTTGTTTTGAGAAAATGAACTATGATTCAACAAAAGACTATTGTGCACTTTGTATAATTTTTTTCCTAAATTTTTGTAATTTGTTGGTTATGCCCATAAGAAGAGACTATATGCATCAATGCAAGATTTAGGGACAAACTTTTGGCTTAATCATGACTATTATGATTATAATAATTACAATGGTTTAACATCCATGATGAAAAATTTAGTACGAAGATGGATTTGGGTATGTTTTTGAGTGATGTAAGACCATTTTCACCATGATACAATAACTTTAATGGGTGAAAACATGGTCAAAGGAGCCAAGGGTGCCAAAGGTAAAAGTCATTTTCCAAGGTGCACATGACACATGTTATTTTTACATTGGTTTATAATTTATAATTTTGTGTTTTGGAAATCTAGTTTAGCGCTTCATGTTAGATATAAATACATTTTGACTACAAATTGATTTCTTATTATATATATTATGTATTCATGCCCTTTATCACATAAATATGAACAACTTTTGTTAATACCACATTTTCAAAATCCAAAATTTTCAGGGTCAAAAACATGTTTGAACCAAATGTGTTCAAATTGGTTATAAAAACAAATTTCAAGTCCTTTTGCCCTTCTAATCAATGTTTAAATCCTCTTCAATTTTTAGGAGTGGTGCACATTTGGTAGAAAAAAAGGATGTTAGAAAATTGTCCACTCTCAAGATTTGAGCGTTTTGAACATGCAAAAACATTTTTTATTTGTGTCAAACTTTAAGCATATAAACTTTGCAATCAATGGAAAATATTTCAAAAATTGTTATGTTTTCCTTGTGATATTTCAAACATACAAACATGTAGTTTTAAAGAGTGTTCACTCACTTGGGGGGCTCTTTTGACTATGTTTTTACCTAGGCAACACTAATTTTTATTTAAAGATGAAGTGATAATTCACTTAATACCACCACCATTTGATCCAACCTTGATCCAATGAAAATATTTTTTTTGCCCTCCAAAATACTATCATTCAATTCAACAACAATATCATGGCCTTTGAATCCAAGTTTGTGACATCTTGTCCTTTCAAAGGAGAATCGATGGAATAATTGACGTCTTTAGTTGTTTTAAATATTCATTAGTAGGTGCCCATATTAAAGTGGGAAACATGTTTTTTCATTAAAAAAGAATTTCAACTTTGTTACAACTTCTTACACATAGCCAAGTCCTAATCACAAATATGGTTTAAAAAGCTTGAATTTTTTTTGTGATGAGGTGTGTGAGGATTACAACAAAGACAAATGTATTTGTTGTGTTGATAGACCTTTTTGAAACAAAGTGGAGGATCCTAAACATGATGCCACAAATGTTTACATGGGTATTTGGTTACATTGAATGAATATAAGAACTAATTTGATGAATATGTTTTATTGGAAACAATGAACTTATTCAAGTTGAAGCACTTGATGCATTGTAGTTTTACTTTCATCAATTGTTGGCTTGTGTTGAAAAAAGTGCCAAGGTGGGCAAACATGCAATAAGACCTAAAAAACCTTGTTTAAAAATAATCCTTGGTAATTTTATGCTAAAAGATAAAACAAGTTCGTGTTATAGTGTGCAAATCATGGTCACAAGTTGTTCAATGGCCCATAAACATAAATGTGTCATCATACTCATGTATGATCAAGGATCCAACATGTTTCAAGTTCAACCAAGCTATCATTGTCTAAGTTTGCTCAATCACTTACAATTGAGTCAGGTGGGAAGTGGGAAGTGGCATTTTAGGCATGATTCCAATCAATTGATTTGAGAACAAATCCAATATTTGCAACGATAAAGTTTCTCTATTTTGTCTTCCAAAAATTGAATTAAAAGTGTACGCTATTTGCCCACTTAATGCATTCCCACTCATATCTCTATAATTCCACAACATAAATTGATTCCAAATGCCCCCCAATCAAGTTACTTTCATTGAAATTCATATGATAAATATCATTTCAAACTTAGATATGGAATTTGGATGACATCAACAAATCATAACATGTGGACAAATTTCAAAATTTTGAAAGCAAGTTGAAAGAGTTTGAATGCTTAATAGCTTACAAATGTTGTAAAAACTCCATTTGCAAATTTGGTATATGTCCAGTAAAATTGTTGCCATGGAGATCCCTGCCATAAGTAATAATCCAAAAATTTCATCCCATTGTTTTCATGACTGCAAGGTTTTGGAAAACATTCATCATGTGTTTTCAATTTGTTTTGAAGATGTCTACATCTTATAATGCCCCAAATTATATCACTTTTTCATTCATAAACCTTAAACATAGATGAAATTCTAATGGATATCAAGGAAATATTACATGGTAGTCATGTGGCAATGCAATGTTATTTATAATTTATAAATTTTCATAAATTGTCATCGATCAATGGTTTTGTGAACAAACTTATTTTTTTCATACTCCAAACTTATCTTTACACTTTAATTTGAACAAGTATGCACTTTGAACACACTAGTTTTGGCACTTTCAAAAATTTCAATTTTTTTTCCTAAATATATTTTATGTTAATATCAATATTTTGGCAAAAAGGATTTTATTTGCTATGAATGTTGATGCCCTTGCATATACATTGATTTAATAGTGGATCTCATTCACATGCACATTGCCAAAAACCTATTTTAGCTAGAAAATTACCAAAAGTTCTCCTAAAATTATCAATTCATATAGTTTCAACAAGTTATGGAGGTTTGAAGTCTCATTTGGGAGATTTCTGGAGTCTTGGTTTGCCACTTATGGTTTTGCAAATCCAACAAGAAACACCTTAAAACTAACATAGGAAAGATCCCATGTTTTATTTGGTTTTTGCTTTAATATGTTACAACAACTTATATTACTAGATGAATGTTTTGCATGTCAAGTGCATCTTCACATTAAGGTACGTATTGTTGATTGGCCAATCCAAAAAAAATGTTGAATCATTCAAGCATAACAATCAATGTTGTACCCATGTTATGCCCACTTAAAGAAGCTTAAAAAATTGTAAAGAAAAAAATATATTTTTATTGTATTTTTAGGATGATTATGTAGCACAAGGCTTTCCACTTCATGAAAGATACCTACTAGAAGTGCTTTTGAAGTTATGGAAGACACCTCTAGTTTAAAAATAGACCCTTCTCCTATACCTACCCTTGTGAAAAATAGGTCTTATGGGTCAAAGCATGGTTGTGGTACCTAAAAGAATTGTCTCGTTTTATATTCTTTGGACCCCCTCACTTAAATATGTTGTTGAAACTTAGTAACACATTCATATTGAAAGTTTGATTTTATTCATAAATATACACATTACAAAGGAATTATTCTATGCATAAAATGTCAAATTTAAACAAGTTTTAATTTTTTTACCAAATACTTGAAAAAAATCCAAGATTTTGTCTCATGAGGAAAAAATAAATCAAGGAATCATAAGGAATAATTAAACAACTTTTTTTGGCCCAAGATTTTTATCACACACACTTTATGTGCTAATGTGTATAAAATGTATGAATGTGATAAAAACCAAATGCCCTATTGTAATGTAAAAAGTTTAAATAAGTCAAATTTATGGGAATTTTGGGCCATTAATAAAACATGGCCCACATTGGATAAATTTTATTATTATCATTTTCATAAGTGAAAACAATAAATAATTTAGAAGCTTCTATAAAATTTGGAGCAAAATTATTTTATTTGACATGAGAAAAAGGTGGAATGTAAGATATGTCATGAAAAAAAAAAACGGTGAATTTGTGAGTCCTTAGGATTCAAATGTGGTTCCACAATCATGTTTGAACCCTTATGTACAAAGTGTATCTACAAGAATTGAAAATTGGTGAGGTTTTTAATAACCTGAGA
>Ga0209611_10012340_pt1 | contig 12037 bp, 10 predicted proteins | sample S1TSphgellanicum_3_FD_187693 | JGI IMG/M metagenome (GOLD analysis project Ga0209611, IMG submission 187693) | Host-associated microbial communities from peat moss isolated from Minnesota, USA - S1T2_Fc - Sphagnum magellanicum MG (SPAdes) (version 2) | ecosystem: Host-associated > Plants > Peat...
ATAAACAACATCCCTCCTATTGCCAAACAATGTTGATTTTATTGGAAACAAGTTGCCTTCATAAATGTGAAAAAATGAGGATTGTGAGGTCTAATTACCCATTACCAAGCACATGTTTTGGCATTTAGGGGAGTGTTGAAACCCATTAACAAACACAAAATTGACTTGTTTGGATGGAAGGTTTTAAAAAGCCAATCATGAATTTTAAGAATAGGCCATTCGATTTTTGGGCATCATTTCATGCTTACTAGCTAAGGGGTGCTTGCTAGTGAATCATTTCATGCTTACTAGCTAGCTGGTGCTTGCTAATGAATCATTTTTTGAACTACTTGGGTGTTCACTCACTCATGGGTGTTTGGTGATATATGGTTTTACTTTACCAGGTCATAAGACCTACAATTCTTTTAATGTAATAGGAGAAAACTTGTGAAACATATTTTTCATTGTGTTTCTTTGCACATGGTGTTTCAAAAAATGGAATGCCCATTGCAGTGACTATTTTATTTTTCAAAACACCTTGTTTAAATCAATGTTAGGCAATTCTTGACTATAATGAAGAACCTTTTTTTCTAGTTTTGAAAAACTAAATGGGAACAATTCCAATTTTGATTCCAATTTTCCCCAAAAACATATCTAGTTCTAGTTTTGGGTGTTGGATTAATCTTTGCAATTTGTTTTTAAAATAATAGTTGGGTAGGTTTTTGTTTTTTAAAATTTTGGATCACACAATTTAACAATATCAATATCAAAAAAATTGGGTATCAAATAGGTTATCAAATGACTTGTTAATAACTATTGATTAACTTATCATCTCTACACTAGTTATAACTTTTTTTTTTTGAAAAACAAAATTTTTATTTTACTTTTTGGATTAATGTTTAAATATTGATAACCTACTTGGATGATAATCAAGTCATGTAGGTAGGTTATTAGATCTTGAAAAATTCAATACCATGAAATTATTAATTTAACCCATTATAAAAGAAGTCAAGAACTAATTGGTACTTGCTATTAATAAATGGGTCAAAACTCAATAATTGGCCAATATTAGTCTAGAATTTCAAAACAAAAAGTTATGGTGCCAATTTTGAAAATCAAACCCAATTCTAGGTAACATGGACTAGAACTAACAATTAATTACTAGTTCACATTCAGTAAGACCCCAATTTATTTTTTAATTTAAAAATTATTAATTCTGGCCTCCAATATTTCCACACATAAATGGAACTAGAAATGCAATTCCAAGTCCAATTTTTCAAAATAATAAATTTTGGTTTTGGTACCAAGTTTTAGAATAATTGGTTTGAAAAATCAAACCCAGTTCCAATTATATTTTTAATAATCAAAATTAGAGCTAGCAATTTTAACCAAGCTCCAATTAGGTACCCACCCAACATTAGTTCAATTTAGTTGTTTAAGAACCAGTCTAAAATAATTTAAACTAGAATTTTTAAACACCATATTCCCTAGTTTTATTTTAAATTAGTTTTACATATTTCATTCAAATTTTTTATTCATTTTTCAAATGTAGTTTATCATTTACAATCATCTAAAACTAGTTTTAACATTAGTTGGCAACATGTTTGTAGAAACTTAAGGAAAAATACCCAAAAACTTAAATAAATTTTGTCAAAATGTGGTGAATGAATTTTTACCAATTTTTTTTTTGCCACATGCTGCTTAAACCTAGCTTAAGCACCATGTGACTTAAGCTAACCTAGGACATGCCATGTGGCTTAGTTAACCTAGGTGTCATGTTGTTTAACCTACCTAGGTGTCCACTGGCCTAGCCTATCTTATGTGCCACATGGCTACCTAGTTAATTAGCTACTTACCTACCTAGGCCTATCTACCTATAATTTCACAAATCACCACGTGGAAAAAATTTATAGGTTACCAAAATATTTGCATTTTAGTTGCATATTTTTGTCACAAACTTGTATTTATATGATTTGGTCAAAAGGTACCTTGTATTCGTTGACCACAAATTTCTTTCAAAAATTGATGATGTCATCTCTTACATCATGCTGAGCTTGCAATTAATATTTAGTTGTGATTTTTTTAGGCAAGGGTGAAAGCACACTACAGGGGGCCATTTCAGACCAAAAAAATGTACTCTTTTTGGGTATATTTTGGTATATTTTGGGGGTAGTTTTTCTTTGATTTCATCTGGAGTTTTGATAAACATATAAATTAAATTTTAATACAAAGGCCTCTTGTCATCTTTCAAATGAAGGTAAATTTTCAATGTAATGTTTGTTTTCAACACACTTATGCTAGTTTGAATGAAAAATTTGTCCAAATGTTTTTTATGAAATCACATGAGTCAAACTTTTCAATTGTAATTGAAATGGTATAATCAATTCATATTCAATATATGACTAAGTATGTCATTAAGTTTTATAGTTATTTGGATCATTTTAAAAATATATTTGCACTTTGCAGTATATCATGACAACAATAAATTCTCACAAATATATTTTTTAATCATTTAATATTAATCCAAAAATGTAGTTTCCTTTGACACTTTCATTATTTTGCTATTGAACTACTTTATTTTGAGTATAATTTATGAAAACCTCTTTTGATATTGGCTTGGTGGAAGTTGAAAGTTGCATAACTTCAAAAAACAATATTTGTGACTACATTTTTTGGCCACCATAGTGTGCTTTCACTTGCAACTAATGTGAAAATAGTTGTAAAATGTCATTCATGAATAGCAAATAATTGCAAGCACCAATCACAAATTTTGATTTTCCTTTTGGTGTTTGGACATAGTTTTTGTGAAATTCATACATTTTTTTTCAAAAACCTTATATTGTAGGATGTTTATGAGGTGTTCATGTAATTACATTCTAGAAAAGCTAATTATTTTTCCTTCAACATAGATGTTAAAAATGTAACTTTTTGGCATAATTTATCAAAATACATTACAAAAATGTATTATTGAAAATTCCCCATGTGCCATTTTTTATCCACCCCAAAGTGTTTTGATCCAAAAGTTATAAAGTTCACATCAATAGGAGCCCAAGTAGAGGTTCCAAAAATATGCACTTGTGAATTTAATTTTTGAAAATCAAGGAAGCACAAAAACTCTAAGGACTTATGAAAATATGGCTCAATTCTAGCCATTCAAAAGTCTTTATTTAAAATTTGGTTGTGATTTTGGAAGGAAAGTTCTCACATAAACTTTATTATTTCATGTTATATCACATATTAAATCATTATAGATAATTTGGAATGAAATTCAATATGGACATCTCAATATTCTTCCATTCCAATCAAGCAATTGCCAATACTCATTTTTTTGTCTTCGACATTAAGTCTCTAAACAGACTTAGAAGGCTTAGGCAAAAACATCTTAATTCTTACATAACCATAGCTAGGTAGGTTGGTAGGTCTTAAAACTTACATACCTACGTATTTACCTAGGACCCTATCTACCTACCTATCTACATAGGTAGGTAGAAAAGTAATACCTACTTATTTACCTAGGTAGGTAAGTAGGTAGGAAAACACAAGACTAAATGCACTAAAGAATAATCATGAAATTTTGTTTCTTATTTTAAGTTTTACCTTTAGGTTAAACTTTTTTCAGTTCATACTAAAATGGCACATGTATTTTGATGTGAAAACATTTTTAAAAAAAACCTTCTTTATATAGTTTGTAACATGAGATTTGAAGACGAAACATATGAGTTAAATATTTTAGTTGTTCATTAATTACAATTGAGTTGTAATTATAACACTTAAGCGCTCAAGGTAGGCTAGATCCAAGGGGAAGACTCCATTTTTTTGTGTCTAAAAAAAACTTAAGCCCCTCAAAGTTAATTAAACCCTAAACCCTTCAAAGTAGAGGGGGTCAAGAACTCAAAAAAACAAACCACCAAATGCTACAAAGGCTGGTTCTCAAACACCCACAAAATTCCTTGTATGTTGTTCTGTTGCTATTAAAATTCAAAAATGATTTGTAAAACTTTAAGTGGTGTTCCTATAACATTTTAAATCATATAAAATGAATAAAAAATAAGAAAGTTATGAGGTTTAAAAGTAGGAGGGGCTCAAAATAAATAAATAAATGCATTTTGTAAGTTGGAAAACTTATTTCTCTTCTTATTTTTATTTTCATTACTCATTTTCCTTTGCACTTCAAAGATGATTTCTAGAACTTGAAGTATCATTTCCATAACATTTCAAATCACTCAAAATGAAACACACATGATAAATATATAAATAATTGATGAATATGTATCCTTATTAAGTTATATGTAGTTGTATTATAGTCATAACATAATTGAATAATAGTACTTTAGTAGTGGCACACTAATGGCCCATATTAATCGTATCAATGGGAATCATAATCAAAAACTAGTTGCAAATGTATCCCATAATGGGTGGTGGAGATGTGGACACATGGCATGATCACATGTATGTACATTATACAATAGTTGCAACATAGTTGTTGTTTTAATGACACATTTATAATAGTTTTAAAGTAGTTGCCACATGTAATAATAATGCAATTCTTGAAAAATCAAACATGGTTGACTACATATGTATGTTCAATGTGTATAAATTATCGTATAAAAAACCCATTTCAACTCACTTGCAATTATAATACGACTAACTAATTTTCTGATGTGGTAATTTATTTATCAATACATCATATTTTTAAGGGGAGAATTGCACAATAGTTGTAATACCCAAAGTATAGTTGCACAATAGAATAATACCCAAAGGATAATTGCATAACAATTGTATACAAGTTGTTTTTTGAGTTTTAATTGCAGGGTAGTGTGGTTTTAGCGGACATGATTTCTCATAGTGTGGTTAAACCTATCGAATGATTAAATTCAATGATTATAGTTAATGGTTAACCATATATAATGATTAAATGGTTTGTTAGTTAATATAATCTAAGTGGTTAAAATTATTTAATGATTAACTATAATGGCTAAACGTAATGATTAAATTTAAGTTGAACTTAATGGTTAAACTTAAATTGAATTTTATGGCTAAATCTAATTAATTAAATTTAATGGCCAAATTTAATATTAAAATATAATGGTTAAATTTGGCTAAAATGATTAGCTAAAATAGGTCAAACCTAAAAAATAAACCTTATGGCTAAATGGGTTATAAGAAGGTGATTTGAAATGTAGGTAGGTAATTGTGTGGTTAGTTGGGTAGGTGAGAAAATATAGGTTGATAGGTAGGTGGGTTGGTTTTTTTCACAAAACCAATAGTTATTTTGACTAAGCATGTTTATTTGACCCTTTTGTAATTGGCCCTATTGATTAAAACATAGTCCTTTTGATTGAAGTGGTTTTTTTGGGGTCAAATTTGACTAGGTGGTTATTTGACATATGGTGAAATCAGTCATCATAATCAAATTAATTAGTCAAAACATACATGTTATTTAGTCAAAAACAACCTTTCAGTCAATGTGCATAATTTGAAAAACTTGGAATTCTAGTAGTGAGAATAATTCAACGAATTTATTTTATGTAATAGGAGTTGAAAAAGAAGAAGAGAAAAAAAATTGGGAGAAGAAGTGGAGGAGGAAGAATGGGTGATTAAAAGAACTCATTGAGCTACCCTTGGTGCGGATAGTAGCTTGGTGGGTATTTTTTCTGTAGTAAATGTTAAAGCACAAGAGGAAAAGCACTTAGCTTGATCACAAGGCCCCCCCCCCTTTGTTGTCTTTTGTTTTTATTTTCTTCTTTCTCTTCTCTCTCTCTTTCTCTCTCTTTTTCTTCTTGTCTCTATTTGTTGGTATCCTGTAGGTACAACAACAACAGTGATAGCCAGAGCCACCATCAGTGCTATCGCCAAGAGTTTAGAATTTTGGGATGCTTGGATGACGGCACCCATCCACGAGGGGGGAAACTATTAACACCCCCCCCCACAAGTCATCACCCTTGTCCTCACCGTCATCATCCTGAAAATCCTTGTTTAGAGGAGCACGAGTAGTGGGGAACAATGGAAAGGACCTCCTTGTCATGGTGATTTTTTTGGGACAATAATGTATGTAGCAATAGAAAAGAAGGAGGAGATGGAGGAGGAGGAGGAGAAGAAAAAGAAGAGAAGAATAAATAAATAAAAATGGGAGGAGGATAGTGATGGAGGGAGCATGAAGCTCTGTAACACCATTGTGCTGGCCTCATAAGTTTACGGATTTGGCAAAAACCTTTACGGATATCCATAAAGTAAGCTTCGGCGCCGTCCATAAACTAAGAAGGGCTGTTTTCCCGCGGTTTCACGCAGCACAGGTTGTGCACTAGTGCCGTTCACAATCGTCAGTGGCTCGAAATGTCGAAGAAGCCTGCCACGCCATTTCAGCCGGCGCATTGCTTCCAATTCGGACTGAAGATCGTCGAGGAGGCCAACAAGCGCATTAGGTCGGTGCGCTGCAACTTCTGTGCCTTCTTTAGTCGCGCTAAGGTCAAGGCTGGTGACGAGCACGCTGGCGAAAAGTGCCAGCGCAGCTCACGCAACGACACCAAGTACTAGACGTCGTTCGCGCTGCAGAACTACCGTAGTCACCACGAGTCGCAACACGCCGATCTATGGGCTGAATACAGCGCGCTGTCCAATGAAGAGAAGCGCACGCACTTCGATGGCAAGGCGAACCGCGCCAACACACTGCACCAGTATGTTGATTTGGAGTCCGACTCACTCACGTTCCATGTGTTGGCGCCCATCGTTGACGTCATCATCGCTGACCTGTTCTTCCGGCCTGACGAGGTGCTCGCCGATTTTGACGATGACGACGACGAAGACGATGGCGGCGCGACTGTCGCGATTGCTAAGAAGGTTGCTGCCAAGGCCAAGCAAAGACTCTGGCGCTGAAGCTGTTCGTCAAGGACGTTGCGAACGTTAACGAGGACGAGTATGTTGTCACCATCAAGGGCACGATGCGATACGAGCTAGCCATGGACCATGTCTCGACGGGAATGTCGTTCCGCCAGGTGGCGGCCGCGATGCAGCATACCAAGGAGCGTTGCAGCTTGTCCAAGCTAGGTGGCATTAACGACACCATCGTCGGCCAGTACATTCGCGCTAGCGTCGCGTTCGCCCTTCAGCGCATCGCTAACCTGTGCGTCTACGAGTCGATCTTGGCGTTGTCACTCGCCAGCGACGGCAGTACCCACCACGGCCAGCACTTCTTTGACCTGCGCGTGCGCATGTGCTACCGCGTCGTCTTGCTAAATCTTCACCTCGTTACCATCCCCCAATTTGATCGCCACACTACGCTCAACACGTTCAACATGCTGTTGAAGTTCCTGGACGCGCTGTATGGCTTCTGGTGCCGCAAGCTGATCAAAGTGGGCACCAACGGTGAGCCGACCATGGTTGGGCGACTCAACGGCCTGGTGACGCGCATGGCCCGTGAAGCAGAGCATCACATCTTGCGCATTCGGTGCCCGCTGCACCAGATGGACATCGTCGTCAAGGATGGTGTTGAAATGTTGTACGACGGCGAGTGGTCCAAGCAGGCGTGGTCGTTGTCGGTCTATCTACGCTCGCAGGCAAACCTGATCATGCGCATGAACGTGAAGTGCCCCTAGAAGACCAACCGTTGGGTCATTCTGGGCGTGTTGCTTAACTTCCTCAAGCAGTACCGTCGCACCATCGTTCAGCACATGACGGCCAATGCCAGCGACAAGCTGCCGTCGGATCAATGGTGGGTCATTGCTTACGCCATCGCACCTGCCATCGAGGAGATCAACAAGACGTTCGTCATGTCGCAGAACCGCTCGCTGCTGATCGCACAGCAAGAATTGCTCATCCAGACGCTCATCGGCACTCTGGTCGCGAAGTTTGGCATTGTCCACCGTGGCGGTACCACCGACGACGGCAACGAATTCGAGACATTCGAGCAGTGGCGCATCGAGCGGGCCAAGCTTGTCCTTTACGTCAAGGACTAGGGCTTGTTCCCCAAGTTGTGTTACGAATGCCTGGACGCGCCAACCCAGAAGGAGGTCATGAGCCAGCTCGCCCAATACGCCATGTTTATCGTCACTGGGCTCGGCAACATCCGCGCTAAATGTGACGAAAATAATGAACCGCTCGAGCAAGATGCCCCGCCGGTGATGCGTAACCAGATCATCAAGCTGCGCCATGGCGACTTCATTGAGCAGGTGTTCGACCCGTACCGCGACCATCTCTCGAAGTTTTGGTCCGAAGAGTCCATTGACCAAGTCGAGGAGGGTCACTGCTACCTGCTCAAGATGAACAATGAGGACGCGGTGCTGCACGTCGCCCTAGACAAGCACGATGTGCAGACGACTTTCAACGACGCCTGGGACGCGGTGCCACAACAAGCGCAAGTTGAGCACTTGCGCGCCTTCCTTGGCAGATTGGCCACCACCTTTGCCAACACGACTGCTGTCGAGTCCGACTTCTCCATTCTCAAGTGGGAGATGGATGAGTTCCGCACCTGCCTGATGCACTTGTCGCTGGAAGGCATCTTCCAAACCAAGCAACGCCCCATCCTGCAGAGCCTGGAGTACTGATTCCTTGCGTCATAAACTAAGCTTGGGTGGCGTCCATAAACTAGCTTAGTTTATTTAGTTAATGGATATCCGTAAACTTATGATGGCAGCCATTGTGTGATCTCCCAGCTCACCTAAGCCTCCCCTTCAAACTTGCTAGGTTCAACAAGTTGGGAGGTTCACGAAGTCCGAGGAGGCCCAAGATAAAAATGGTTAGGGGGGTCCAATCCAGACCTCCCTTTTTATTTTTCATTTTTTTCCAAATTTTCGAATTTAAGGCATAGGTTCAGCACTGATCTAAATTTGCCAACATTTTTTATTTTTTATTTTTAAAAATTTAAAATTTTATTATTATTTTTCATCCATAATTTTGGAAGAAGCCTAGGGTTCATTGAAGTAAAGGGGTTTTCATCCATAATTTGGATGTAAGATTTTTCATCCAATTTTTTCATCCTTTTATTTTTATCTTTTTCATCCAACGTTTGGATGAATTTTTTTCATCCATATGTGATTTTCAACAAATCATATTTTCCACATATGGGCTTGGATTTTGATGATTCTTGTGTCATCAAATTCGTCTTAGCAAACTTTACACAACAATGGGCCTATAATCACTTTTTGAGATTGTGATTTTGGGAGTCCAGAGACTAATTTTCTTATTTTTGGGATTTATTTCACATAAAATCTCGAAAATTGATATTTCTCACATACGATGCCTGTTTCAAATGTTGTTTTCACTATTGTTCTTTGGTGAAAAAGGCTATCATTTAAAGAGGTTTTAACCAAATTAGCGGAAGGTCATTTCCCAACCCTTTTTTTGGTGGTGTGGTGTGAAGGGCGCAGGGAGGTGTTGGGTGCATAGGAGGGCATGGAACATAGGGGTAATGCACATGTGATTTATTTGTAAGTACTCTTGATACCCACAGGTGGTGGAGTGCCATGCCATCAAGTTGGGTCATCAACTTTTGAATTTTTGCATGACTATTGTTGTAAATTTCCGAGCAGAACTCACAAGGGTGGAGGTATGTTTGTGTTAAAGATCCTCCCCTTTGTGTTGTGAGTTTTTGCACTTGTTTTTTTTGTTTGTGTTTGGGATCGTCAATTCTTTATCAAGGGATAGGGAAATTTGTTAGGTTATGTGCTTTTAGGCTATATCACAGGGTGAGCACAAGTTCATGTGATGATCTCTTGTAGATTTGTGCATACAGTTTAGTAAGAAACTTTGGGTAAAAGGCTACAAGCCTTCCCACATGTGTTAATTGTAACAAGTAGTGAATCTAGAGGTTGTAGTTGGTGTGCCTAAAGGTTAGGTATGGGACAAGGCTACCACCTAACTTTGATTACCGGATAGGTCCTACTTGACCCTTGATTTGCCCAAACATGGATATTAGGGTTTAATGCAGGTAAATTGTACCTAATGTTTTTCTTTATTATTGAATGGGTTCGAGTTAATATTCAATAGACCCGTTGTAGTGGTGAGATTGAAGTATTGACTAGTGAGATTGCATTTGTTGTTTCTATGATTGTGAAAGCCCCAAATGTGTGTGTTGGCCCTATTTTGAACATTTTTGTGGATGTAGGTGCCTTAGTCATATAGGTGCAGTAACACTGGTCACCATTTTGGTTTGGGGGATTTTAGGGTTAGGGAAAGCCATAACAGGTCAACATCCATGTAGGATCAGTTGAGCCGATACAGGTGCAACAATCTTGGTCACAATGGGGTTTCAAGGTTACAAGATTTCAAGGTTATAAGTTCTAGGGTTACAAGTTGAGGTTTTTCAAGTAGACTCAAATTGGGGTTAGGATTTCATCATGGATAGGTGGCAAGATTTGGATTTCAAAATGAAGTTTGTCAAAGGATTTATTAGATAGGGGGTGCGATTTTGACCACCTGCCCCACCTACATTATCACTTAAGGGTGATTCCTTAGATTTTGAAACAAAACTTCCATCGATAGTTTCGGTACCACTTGTGTGTACATGGAAAACATGTATGGCGCCTCCAAGGGGCCCCGTTGATTTTCAAGGGTAGTTGGCACCCTCAAATTAGATGATTTCATTGGGAGTTTAATACCTAGTGTGATATGTAGTAGTTGTAAAACTTGCATCAATTTACACCTTTATTGACATGGAAGGGTTTATTCCAACATATGGAGGGACTGCCCATGGATGACTATCACAAGTTTTATGATGCCCATGAGGCTAACATTGAGGAGTGGCACAGGAACTGGTCGCCCAATTATTTTTCCATCACCGAAAGTCAATTGGCTATGTTGACCCCTACTCCACCGACCATTATCACAAGGGTTAGTGCAAGTCTTTCCACTCCTAGAGGTAGTGGTAACGGTCTAACTATTAGGGCATGGGCTCTTCTTGCTTTTAACCTTATCATCGAATTCTTTGAAAAGCTTTGCACCAATTACTAGGGTGTGAAAACAAAGAAACTATGCACATTGTAGGAGTTTCAACGTTGACCCCATTAGAGTTTGTGGGAGGTGTGCACATGAATGTGAAGGTTGATTAATGTGACCAAGGGGGTCATAAAGGTTCAGGTTATACAATTTCGGCATGGGATCTCGAAAAAGGATCTAAGGCGATGAGTGTGAGACATAGTGTTCACCTAGCCAACCTAACCCATGTTAGCATTAGTTTTCTAGGTTTCTCAGTGCATCAAATTCAACATGGTGGAGGAAAAGGTTGTCACCTTAAGGTTTAATAGGGAAACCCCAAGACCTTGTTCAACTTCATTGACTCAACAGTCATCTGGCCATCCATCAAAAATTATACCACAAAAGGGTAAAAGGCCCAAACATGAACCCAATGGGGGTTCCTCATCCTACACTATTGAATAGGGGGAAAAGATAAGTGTTGGAGGTGTGGTGGGCTGCATGTTCTAATACCATGTGACGCACCCCCAAACTCTTTGAAAGATTCAAATACGAGTCCAAAGGTGAAAACAATGAAAGAAGGAGTTGGGGTACGCTCCCTAACTCGTGGCACTTCAGGGGTAACAAGGATGTGCTAGAGCTTTGGGATGGGGATTAAGACGAGTAACAAGTGGCCCAACTACTCACACAAACCTGCACAAACCAAATAACAAGTTGGTTAATGCATAGTTGGATCACTTTTGATGCATGGATCATTAGTAGAAAATGACCATTTTACAACTGGTCCATGCAACTAAGTTTTAGTTGCAAGCAACATTTGCAACTACTCGCATTGGACAAGTCGCATTAACACTAGTCGCAAACGACAACGAATCTTGGATGAAGGAAAAAGTCAACAAAAAACAGCTTCATCCTTTGACTTGTCATATACATATTGTCGTTTACAACTAGGATGCGACTTTTTTGGTGAACAACGGGAACAATTTATGTGTTGCCATGTGTCCCAACTTTTAATAATTAATTTTTATTTTATTCTTTTGAAATAATCCAAGATGTTTAATTTTTATGTTTAGATGGTTTAAATTGTGACACGTGGAATATTAATTGAATTTGTCCAAATTCAATTTAAATCAATATTTAGGTATGTAGGTTG
>Ga0209611_10012341_pt1 | contig 12036 bp, 9 predicted proteins | sample S1TSphgellanicum_3_FD_187693 | JGI IMG/M metagenome (GOLD analysis project Ga0209611, IMG submission 187693) | Host-associated microbial communities from peat moss isolated from Minnesota, USA - S1T2_Fc - Sphagnum magellanicum MG (SPAdes) (version 2) | ecosystem: Host-associated > Plants > Peat...
TCCCGGGAGTGTTAGAAAGTGTGAGGGAGTATGAGGGAGTGAACCCTCACACTCCCAAGGCAACTCCCACTTTGGGAGATGGAGTCCCGGTGGACTCCCAAAACCTCAAAGAGCAATTTCAGGGGTCAAAACTCAATGGCTCATGGCGTTCTTTATATCATTGAAAATCTCTTGAAACGTAGATGTCTAAAATGGGCTCGCATTGCTCATTTGGACATCTGAAACACAAGTTATGGCCAAAAGAAGGGTCGGGAGTCAAATTGCCAATTTGACTCCTGACCATTAAAAGTCGGGAATCACCCCGATTTCCTTGCGTTCAGGTGGCGTGCCACATACCGTTGCAAAGGTTCTTGAAAAGATCTACAACTTTGCTTTAGACCGCACTTCGATCCAAGGTCTTCTCGCAAAGTTATGGGGCTCCAAAGTCGCAGGACTCCCAACTTTGGCAGTTTTGGGACTTGAGAGTCCCGGGACAAAAAGCCATTTGGATGTGGGCCCCGTGGAGAGGCACATAGTGTACTATAAGGGGGAAGGTGGTGACTTCCCCCAAGTCCGAGCCGTGGTGAGTCTAGTGTGTCCGTGTTGCCCATGGCTCATCCTAGCACCAAGGGTGCCTCAACTATGCACTAAGCACTTTATGTGGGTTGTGTGCAAGCCCGTGCGAGTGAGTGAAGCTTGTCAACTCTTCCTAATCCCATCCCGGAGCTCCAACACGCCCCTCTACCCTTCAAAGTGTTGTGAACTAAGGAGCGTGCCCCAACTCCTCCCTCTTCCGTTGTTTTTTACTTGGATTCACATTTGAGTCCTTCAAGGAATTGGGAGTGCGTCACCTGGTGGATTCTCGAATGTTCAAAAAATGATTGCATGGGTCAAAACCTAATGGATCGAAAAGTTCTTTACATCATTGGAAAGATATTGAAACATAGAGGTCTAAAATGGGCTTGCATCACCCATTTGGACATTTAAAACACAAGTTATGGCCAAAAGAAAGGCCGGAGTCAAATTGGTAGTTTGACTCCCAATCACTAAAAGTCAGGAATCGACCCAATTTCCTTTCGTGCAGGTGGCGTGCCACATACCGCTGGAAAGCTCTCAATGAGGGCTATAACTTTGCTTTAGACCTCATCTCGATCGGAGGTCTACACACAAAAAGTTATGGCGCCCCAAAGTCGCGAGAGTCCCAACTTTGGCAATTTCAAGACTCCCATTAGGGAATCCCGAAACAAAAAGCCATTTGGATTTGGGCCTCGTGGAAAGGCATAGAACATACTATAAGGAGGAAAGTGGTGGCTTTCCCCAAGTTCGGGCCGTGGTGAGTCTTGTGAGTCTAAGTTGCCCATGGCTCGTCCTAACACCAAAAGTGCTCCAGCTATGCACTAACCAACTTGTTGTTTGGTTTGTGTAGATCCGAGTGAGTGATTAAGTGCTTGTCATTCTTCCTAATCCTTAATCGGAGTTCCAGCACGCCCTTTTACCACTCAAAGTGCTGCAAGCCAAGGAGTGTGCCCTGACTCCTTGCTTTTATGTTGCTTTCCATTTGGACTCACAATTGAATCCATCAAGGAGTCTGGGGGTGCATCAAAGTAGAACAACTTTGAAGGTGTACAAGCTCAACGGATTTAGTTTTTTATTTATCCACTGAAAGTAGGCCATTCTGCACTTTATATGGATCATTTGGCAATTTATAAATTTAGACTTTAATATGCCTACATGCTATATGGGTAACATTTTGAAGTAAAACAAGCTTGATAGTCAAGAATGAAATTTTGACTACAAAACAACATTTTGTGTATGCCTTGATTGATTGTCATAGACCAAGTATTCTAGAGTTATTTGCAATAAAAGTGCATGATTAAAGCACAATTCAATTATGTAATTTGCATTTTCATGGCAATTTTGACATTGATGGGTTTTACAAATGTTCTCACGTGCAGAATTTTATGAGTTCCACGAACCTTTGGTTGGAAGTGGACTACGTTTTTTTCTTTTTATTCCAAATTCATTTCTCATGATAGTAGATTTTGTCTTTCAATCAATAAGTCCATTGAATTGTAGTGCTAATGTTAAAGATGGCAATCCAAGCTTTGCAGGGTTGTAATTAGCTTCTCAGATTACTATTCTTGGAGCCATTGAACTTTCGGCATCTCCTTCTGCCAAGAGTTCTTTAGGTTCACATATCAACCAATAATTTTTTTTGTTTACTACCTTCCCAATATTCATGATGCACCTATGCCCCTTCATTAATACCCTTAGAAAATACTTAGTTGTAATTCTTTGAAAGGCCACTTACAATAGTAGAGCAAGTAGAAACTACTAATTTGTTCACTTTTGCTCTCTACATTTTCCACCATTTATTAGGAATTGCAAAGGAAAACAAGATTAGATTGTAGGTCTTAGTCACTTGTTGAATTCCTTGGAGCAGAAAGACCTACTTGACATTATATTGTCTTAAAGTAGTGCATGATTCAATTGACTAAACCTATTTGTAATGAGAGTAGCAAATGTCTATTTGATGCAATTCATTAATCATACTTAAGAAGTCTTTTACTGGGCACAAATTCAACAACACACATGAAACCACGAGGCAATTAGAAGAATTAATTATGGTCCATGTCTATACGTCATGTAAAAATATAACATCTAATTAGATCTAATCAACAAAATTATAATGTACATAATAGATTACATATTGAATTGAAGAAGGTTATAACAAAGGGTTAGACAAAGCATATCCTATAGCTATCAAGAACTAATGAAGTCATTCTAGAAGAATCAACAAGTTGACCTGGCCAAGAAAACTCACAATCACGTATGTGTGATTCTTTATCAAAGGAAGGAAGAAGATTGCAAATTAGATGCTGCTTTAACTGTTGTCATTAACAAGAGGAGGCTGAGATGAAATTTTCATGTATCCCCCCTCAGACCTAAGCCAAGAGAAGCGTGGCATGGTTTGAGTAGAAATCAAGGTGTTGTAGGAGAACATGATGAACATTACCAAAGGTTGGTGCGAATTTGAGTGAAATTCGGCTTGAGGCAGAATAGATGGTATCCACCATTACAATTATCACAAAGCAACATCTGATCAGCATCGTCTGTCCTTTGACATACCTGACATGGATAGTCAAGTGGAGGAATCCAAATTGACGTGATGATGGTACGATCTTATTTCGGTGGGTGGCAGGGCGCACAATTTTTGGAGTGATCTCGAATTGTGCATTCATTAACTCTTTGTAACTCCAACAAACCTGAAGGCTTGATCGCCTTAATCCTCAAGATAATGCGACCGGAAGAAGTGTCTAGAGTATCATTAGGTTGTTGCTGGAAATACACAAAGTCACCAACATCAAATTGTCTCACCTTAGGTTTGTAACTGCCACCTCATGTGTGTGCATACCGTAAGGTGTCTTGATGTGATGCAATGGACAAGTTCTCCATGGCCATGGGCATAACCCTCTTGAATAGAACAACCCTCTCTGTGATGACCCTAGCCCAAGTGGCTGGGGAGTCTAAGTCCATAACCTAGTCCATTTGAGCAATAATGGAAAAGGGTGGAATGGGATGTCTCCCAAAAAGTAGAAAGTAAGGAGAGAAATGAGACAAAGAGGCGTGTTTAGACATCCCATAACCCATGAAGTAGGGCCAGGTCCCAATCCTCTTTGTTCCCAGTGAGGCAAATCTTCTAAACTCCTTTCTTACATGTCTAAACCATCCTCTCTACAAGGCCATTAACTTGGGGATGATCCTTTGAAGTTCGGTGATGATCAATGAGAACATGATCAAGTAGGTCTTGGAATTCTCTTCTGAATTTTGATCCTTGATCAATAAAGCACTTAGCACAAGCCCCAAACTTACTTAAGACTTGTTGTAAAAAAACTTAGCTAGTGCTGTATGATGACTTGTCCGGCAGCGCAACAAGTTCAACCCACTTTGAAAAATGTTCAATCATAATCATGATGCAGACATTACCCCTAAAGGTTTGTGGTAACTCTCCAGTTAAATCACATGACCAACGATAGAACATGCCCTAAATATGGAATGGAAAAGGCGTGAGCTATCAAGAGAAGGAAGTTCTCATTCTATCACATTGTTTACACCTAACAATGACCTCTCGCACTTGAGCATACCTCTCCAATGGTAATGAAGACCGAATAGGCTATAAGTACGCTTAACTCCAAAATGTCCAAGCTCCTAGTGTACCTTTTGAATAAGACTAGGTTGTTCATGTGGTGGAGGAACCACTTTGTTGCCTTGTGGTAAGCATCGAATGAGGTGATTGACCTTCCATGAGTAGCGTTTGGACCAATGTTGTATGCAATCCCAATGACTTGATGTAGCTTGGGGAGGGTATTCCCCATGCTGAAGAAACTTCAGAATGTCCAAGTCTTCCCTTATATCCACAATGGGATGCTTAACCAAGTTACATTACAGTAGTGTAAGATAATTAGATGCATAAGATACATGTATTATTGGAATTTAGTCAAAGTTTTGCCTAGCTTCTGAGAAATCTTCAAAGGTAGTGAGGCGTCTCCGCGACATGGTATTCGCATTCTAATGTGTAATACCAAGTTAGCGAATAACTTTGAACTCATACTCTTTAAGTATAAACGCCCAACAAACTAACTTACCAATAAGCTTGTTGTTGGACATTAACCACTTGATAGGTTGGTGGTCGGTATACAAAGTGAACTTGGTGCCATAAAAATAGGGCCTGAAATGTATGACGACCCATACAATAGTAAGACACTCCCCCTCGTATGAAAAGTGGTTGTTTTCAGCCTTGTTGTTGCTTTGAAATGCATAGGCAATAACATATTCCTTGCCTTCTTCATCAAGTTGGTTAAGAATAACACCAATACCAAAAGCACTCCATAGTGTGTAGAATGAAGACCTTGTTGAAATCAGGTCTTTTCAAAATGGGGAACTCTAAAAGTTTTTCCTTGAGTGTGTTAAAAGCTTCTTGAGCCTTTTCACTCCATGTCCAAACAACATATTTTTTTTAAATGCATAGAGAGGATGAGTAATAATACCAAAGTCTTGGACATAAATCCTATAGTAATTACATAGTCCGATGAAGCTCCTCGAAGTGTGAAAATCATTACGATTGGGCATCTCCAAAATGGCTACTACTTTGGCCTAATGAGCCATAATACCATTTGGCAAATTTTTTGTGTCCAAGGTAAACTACTGAGGTGACAGCAAATTCACACTTTTTAGGATGCATCTTCATATTGATTTCGTGGAACCTTTTGAATAACTCCTCAAGATGAACTAAGTGCTATAAAAGTCCCTTGCTATGCACTAAGACATCATCTATGTAGCACTTCAAAAAATCTGCCCCTTCAAGAACCTGGTCCATGACTCATTGAAAAATGACATGTGCATTTTTTAATCCAAAAGGCATCACAAGTCATTCCCACAATTTGTTGCTTCCATGGAATGCCATTTTCTTACGATCCTTTGCACCAAACACAATCTGGTTGAAGCCTTACCTTCAATCCACAATTATGAAGATGTTTGAATCTTTAATGCTATTAAATAGTTCTTCAAGGATGGGCATGGGGTAATCATCCTAAGGTGTAACTAGGTTCAAAGGCTTATAATCCCCGCACATCCTTTTCTTAGTCCATAATCCAGTTGAATTTTTCTTTGTTGGCATTACTGTAGTGGCTGTGAAATCAGAACTTGATGGCTAAATGAGAATAGCTTCATGGAGCTCTTTGCATCTTTCATCTACCAGTTCCCATTCATGTTTGTTCAACTTATGCTTCCTCTAATAGATGGGTGTTTCATCTATAAGGTCTATAGAGAACTGCATGGTCTTACACCTACCTAAGTCTTTCATTGAGAATGCGAACACATTTTCATATTTAATTAACAAGTTTGTGACCTGGTTTCTCTCCTTTTTGGTGAGCTGGTTCCCCATAATGAAAGGGTAATTGGAAACACATGGAATGAAGTTGGAAAATGTGTTTGAAGAACCTGGTGTATTGGGTTCTCTACTATCCAATTACGCAAATTCGTAAAAGGTTGTAATTATTTCTCCAAAAGCTGATGTACCTCTAGGTGTATCAGAAACAACTTGAGTCAAATTACATGGTACCTCCTCCCCCCCAACACTAAGAGTGAAGTGTAGAGTGTTGAAGATAGGCACGTGTATTTGGTCGAGGTGCCATGTAATTGCATCGCCATAACTACAAGCCAATTGAATCAGTGTTAAGTGTTGTGTACATTTGAAAGAATACATAGGTTACCAACAACCATGTAAAGGAGTTTAGGTCCACTCTCCCTAGTAGAACATTACGCTCAAATTTGTGACTAGGAGTGCTAGTTTGGAACCCCATAGCCCTTTCTTTTTCTTTTGGGCTTGGTTCATACCAAGCGGCTGAAGCATGATGATACATCAAGCCTGGTCCATCTCCCTAAAATTCGTGTGCTCTTGGGAAAGAAACAAAGGTGGGCCAAGCACCTATTGGTTTTCCTATTATGTTCGCAGGAAACCAAGGACTAGTTGGAAGGAGCTCAGATCATCCAATATGTGAGAAACTTGCAGGTTGGGGTTCTGATGGGGTATCTTAAAGCCAATTGTAAAACTAAAAGTGGTGCAAGGTTGGTCCACTAGTTGCATAGTTGGTGCACATAGAAACCGCATTGTGCCACATCGAGTAGGAGCGGCTCTCCAAGGTAATGTTTGACCAACGTATAGTGCTCCTGGACTTTCTCCCTCTGGTCAAGCTGAAAAGGGGTGTTTTCAATTACATAACCAAACATAGGAAAAATGGATTGAACCCAGGTGATCAATCATACCATGTTTGTGAAAAGACCGGATCTTGTGTCATGCAAGTATTCTCCAAATCCAACCGCTGAAAATCCTTGACATTCCCAACATGAAATGATGAGGTCCACGAGGCCAAGTAATTCCATATGCTTCTTCTAAATTAGTTGTATGTCAGAAGGCAAGAAAGTGAAACTAGCCTTCCATGCGGTGGTTGCAAACTGTTGTGGAAATCTAGTTATGAACTTCATCATTCTCAATGCCGCCACTTGCCTTGTAGTAGGATCAATGTCTACGTAGAAATACCTCCGAACCACCATCTCTGACTATAGTAGGGCTTCAAGACTTATACCAATACCACTAAAAAGCTCTAATAATGTAATCCCCTCCTTAGGTGGTGTCTAGGTGATTAGCTAACGAAGCACTGACTTAATCAGTTCGCCATGGTTCTCCATGTTCTCAAAACTAGACAGAGCTTTGACCAAGGGCTTATGGCCTGCTTTGAACCTCTGTAAAACCTCTGGTTCGTGTTAAATGTCCATAGGAACCACCCTCAAGTTTTCAATAGCTTGTGGCTGGTTTGTTGGATGTAAAAAATGGTGTGTGCTTCCTTGAGCATACAATGGTGAGCCATAGGACTACAGTTCCCATGTAAATCAAGGGGTGTGTATCCCAAGTGGTGGTCATCAGTCTCCTAATCCACTCGGTAGTACGGATGCTCAAACTAATTGTCAATTGTGAAACCTAATGGAAATAGGGCCTCTTACCCAATGAGCACATCGTAATTGTGGCATTGGTGACTAAACATCTGACATGTAGGTAAAACTCTTGATCTATACCTTCATTGAAGTTAGATACAATCAAATCCGAACTTTTCCCAAATACTTTCTTTATGTTCCCACTAGCGGTGCAAATTTGCCACATAAATTTCCATAGTTTGGAGTCAAACATGCCCATCTTCTTAGCGAATTGAATTCCAAGAATCACTAATTAGGCACATGTATCAAGAAGTACCACTCTGGGTGTATGTCCTCCCACCTAGATTGCTAATTCAGTATTGTTGATAATGGCAACTCTAATGGCGATGGAAGTTCTTTCATTAGGCATCACTTTCGGAAATGAGTGAGAGACTTTGTGGAGAGAATGGCTATCCACAACGCCTTTGCTGAGTAACAAATCCACAAGTGAAGTGTTCTTAGCTCCCTTTTGATATGTGAATGTAGAATCAGAGGTAAGAGAGCCCACTAGTTTAGCCATGTTAGAATTAATGACCAAATTACAAATGTTATCTGTAACGTGTGAGCCAATCAAATGTTTTTCCAAGGTGTTGGATGAAACCCCTGTAGCATGTGGATCAAGGATTGGTAAAGAGCTTGATGTAATGTTCAAGGTATCCTTTAGTACTGTAATTATATCCTTGGTGCTTAGTTTCAAATCTTGAAAACTAAACAACAGTGTACTCATAAATTTTTGCGCCACTTCAAGCATTTGAAGTTAGCAGTCCATAAGTTAATCAATGGAAAATTGTGTGTTTTCCTAATGTACATGTACTCTTGGGACACAAAAATTTGATGCCTTAGCAACTTGTGGTGTAATAGTCTCCTCCCCCCTTGCCAACAAGGTGTGTTCTTCTTCCGTGTTGAAAGGATGAAAAAATTGTGGCATGAGTGCTCAAACTCCTCTAGCCCTGGTAATAAGACTTAAACCAAATGCGAGTCCATTAGTATAAATTACTTGCCTAGTGGTAGAAACTTTGGGTGCCACACTAGTTTGTGCCGCGAAGTAGGAAGGGCAAAAATAAGTGGCAAGTTCTGGTGTGAGACGAGAATTGTGGGCACTGGAAAAAACATATTCCCTAACCATGGCATCATGTGAAAGGCCATAGAATGACCTAAAAGGTCTTTCCCGTGATCCTGAATCCTGTACAGGTTAGGCATGACTAGTTGGTTGGGAAGACTTGCTTTTTAAATTAGCAAGTTGGGCCTTCAATGACTCGAGTTCATTTTGCAAAGTTTGAACTTAAGCGACATGGGCTTGAAGCACCTCTGACGTGCTCCCAAGTCACGGGGTGAAACCCACTTGAGGGTCTCACAAAGTCAAGTTGCGGAAGTTGAGACTTGGAGGCATGCTCCCGGCTTCCAACTCTAAAAAGGGGTAGAAGGTCAAGTTGGGAGCCCAGGGATTAGACTAGGAAGATGGACTAGTAGATCAAGCACAAATCTCCATCCAAAAACCAACCACAAGAGGTTAGTTTAGCATTCGGGACACCCTTTCGTGTTGGGACTTGCCACGGGCACTTGGACACACAAGACTCACCATGGCCTGGACTCGGGAGTAAGCCACCACCTTACTCCCTATAGTATTCTCTGCGGCTGGTCGCCGAGGCCACATCCAAATGGCACATTTTGTTGGGACTCCCGAAATGGAGTCCCGAAATTGTCCCGGCTAGACTCTCAAAACTTTGAACAGCCATAACTCTCGACTGTGGAGTCCGATCGCAACAAGGTCTAAACAAAAGTTGTAGCCCTCGTCGAGATCTTTCCAACGCCATATCGCACTCTCAATTAGGACGTCGGGAAGGGGTCGACTCCCGACTTTTAGTGGTCGGGAGTCAAACTGCCAATTTGACTCCCGGCCCTTCTTTTGCCCATAACTTGGGTTGCAAATGTCCGAATGGCCAATGCGAGGCCATTTTCGATATCTACGTTTCAAGACCTTTCCAATAAAACCAAGAACAACTCAATGCGAGGTGTTTTGGGCCTTGTTGTCGAGCTCTGAACATTCGGGAGTCCCGGAGGACTCCAAATCTCCAACTTTTCCAAGTGTTGGGCTTCACCCCCACACTTGGCCAAAATGGGGTTGCGACAACCTCCCTTTTGTCAACATTGTGTTCCTTCTTCTTAGCATTCTTACTGAAATTACCTTTGGTGGGGAAAGCTTGAATGGAAGGTTGAAGTGCCTTGGCTTTTGGTTGAAGGGCAACAAAATATGCTAGCAAATTTTGTTGTGGTAATCGAAATTGCTTATGTTCCGAGAACTTGGCAAAACAAACAATTTCCTAATGTCCTTTCCCACAATAATCACAAAAGAGATCCTCGGAAAGAATGTTGCACTCATTAACTTTGTGGGCAAGATTGCCACAATAGTTGTAAGAAGGTAGGATGGGTGCAACTGAGTGTATTGCTTTAGCCCTTGAAGAAGAATGTGATAATCTGGTTGGCGCAGCTGGTGGAGGTTGAGGCCTTGAACGTGATGGAGGTCTCATAGTACTAGCCTCATAATGTGCATGAGCTAGTTCCAACTTTTTAGAAATGTTCTACATATCCAACAAAATGTATGAATCTCCAAATTCTATAAAAATTTGTTCCAAAACCTACGCATAAAGTGTTGGAGTACTTTCCAACGAACGAAGATACCGATGGGCAGCTTCTAGGTCTGTGATGTTTTAAATATCATCTTTAAGCTTGAGAAGCTTCTTGTAGAGCATCTTGAGGGTTTCATCCTTCTGCCAAAAGAAGGTGGCGAGCAACAAATTTTTTTCAAAACTCTTAACCAAAAATTTTAGCTCAAGAACTTGAAAAAATTCCCCCATTGGATCAGCAAAAGCTAGTGCATTGATGGTGGGAGGAATGTTTGCGATAACATTAATGAGTTGTTGAAGAGAAAGGTTTATTGAAATAGGTACCAGATCTGCATTATTAGGCATAGTCCCATGATGTGCAATGGTAGCTTATAGTGTAGCTTGAGAGGCGATGGTGATGGCTATGGCATAAGCTAAATTGGGGATCTGGGTGATGCCCAAAATCCTCAGAGAATGTTGCTTGTAGACATCCAATGTTTGATAGTGCACAAAACAGGCTAGTTGTTTGAATGCGAACGCCTTGGTGTAATTAGCGCCATACTTGAGCTCCAATTCATAAACCACATTTAAGAAAATTGCCTTGAATTCTCCCAAAGAAATGGTACTTGGCCTTTCGCTGAACTTTTCAATTCTCCCAAAAGAACTACTAACCTCCATGGTGTATATGGGTGTAGAGGTCATAGCTTGCAGCGGAATATATGGTGATGGTGTGAAAGATGGTGTAACAGCAGGCGTACCCCACTAATTAACCCCTCCAAATGGACTTTGATGTATCGTTGATGTAGTGTAACTTGAACTTGAATTCCTGGTAGGAGTTATACTAGATGATGGTGGCGCTATAAATGTTTGATGGTATCGTCATGAAGATCATGAGTTCAAAGAAATTGACTCAAATGATTGTGTGTTACTTTGTAGCTAATACCTTGGTTCTGGCTGAGTAGTAGTGTTCTCATCATTCGAGGACATGGTGTTGTCCCATGCCCCAAAAATTTGTAGCAATACAGAGCATTAGCTACAAAGTTCTAACAAAACATATGGTTTGAAGAATATAGTGCATTGACAAGGATGAACGGTAACAAACGAACATATGTGGACGAACATCAATGGATTAACATCTGTGGACGGACGTCAATGGACTAGCATTTGTGGACGAATGTCGGTGGACGAAACGGCAACGGATTCATGACGGACGTCGAATGGAATGGGAATGAAAACGGGAACGAAATAGAACAAAATGAAATGGAACAGATGGTAATTGCGATGATGTTGCAAAGCAATCCACGTTCGCAAGTTCTGTAGCGATGGCGTGCAAAAGAGAAAAAAGAAAAATTTTTTTCTTTTACTTTGTGTTTTTTTAAATTTATTTTCTTCTTCTTTTTCTTTTTCTTCTTCTTCCAGAGCTGTTACACAGGCTACTCATTACATGACTACAACACACAAAAGTGCACAACCCAGATGCTAACCTCAAAACCCATGTACAAGGAAAGCAAGTAAGCGTATGTGGGGTTACATCACCTGGTGCAGATCTTGTATTACAATCAAACCTTTTGTGTGTGTGTGCATGTGCATGCTCCCAAGACCTAAAGTTGGCAATGAACAAGCTTTGGAGCTCCTCGCTCCTTCCTCCCTTCGAAGCTTCGAAACTTAGAACTTCACAACTTGTAGCTTGTTTCCAGTGTCCCTTCTCCCTTGCTTGCGCTGTTGCTAGTTATGGTTATTGTTCTTGTTGTAGCTGCAATACAAGAGTAGAAAAAGAAAAAGAAGTAACAGCAATTCAAGAACACAAGAAACCAACAAGCAAAATAAACCCAAGAAACTCAAAGCCAGGAAAAATTTGGCGCTTTCAACATTAAGTGACAAAAAGTAGTTTTTCTAGAATTAAATTGAAAAAAAAAAAAAAAAC
>Ga0209611_10012342_pt1 | contig 12036 bp, 13 predicted proteins | sample S1TSphgellanicum_3_FD_187693 | JGI IMG/M metagenome (GOLD analysis project Ga0209611, IMG submission 187693) | Host-associated microbial communities from peat moss isolated from Minnesota, USA - S1T2_Fc - Sphagnum magellanicum MG (SPAdes) (version 2) | ecosystem: Host-associated > Plants > Peat...
TGCAGGAGGATGCCTTCCAAAGTGCCCTAGAAATTGAGGCAACAGGGTGGCATGTAATGCACATGAGGCCAAACAACAAGATGAAGAGGCAGGTGCATGACAGTGGTACCTGCAGTGCATTCCAATAACAATAGTGCTCCTGCTCCAGAACAAAGGTGCAGGGAATTCCTCATAATGGACAGTTTTTTCCAGAAACCAGAAGTAAAGACATTTTACCATGACAATGCGGAAACCCACCAGCACACACAGATTCAGGAAAGTGCACCAAAGGAGCAGAAACAGAGAAGTGGAACTCAGGTGAAACAGCAGCAAGGCAAAACCCTTGAATAATACTGCACTCAAATAAGTGCCAAGAGAGCCAACTGTATTTCTTGTCAAGTATACAACTGACATAGTTAGCCAATTCATGATTTCCAAGGATGCTTGTTGCATGTGAATGTGAATTCAGTGTTCTTTGTAGAGAAAACCCTAAGAGCTGTCAACCACCTCAAGATAAAAATTCTCCTTCATGGAGGCACTCAAAACATGATGATCTGAACAATTTTTGCGTCAAAGACATTTACATGAAAGCAATCCACATGCCATAAACAGTGTTGCAGTAGTTTGAGCCATAGGCTGAACCATGATGGTAAAACCCTTGGCCAGACCACCACCAGCACTAGAGATGGTATTTTGCGGATGATGCTCAGGTTCTTCCTTCAGTCTGCCAAGTTTTTCTTCTTCTTGCTTGCACGGAATTTGGCGATGCTTTCATTCACCTTGCTTTCAACACTCTTGGAAAAGCCTGGATAAGGTTCATAGTGGAAAGCGGACTGCAGTACCTCAAGCAAGACGAAGAAGGGTGCCATGAGAAAGGCCTGGACTATGTTGTCGAGCAAAGCAGGGGCACGTTTCTCAAACACTCCGTGGCCAATGAACTGCGAGGTCCAGCAGACACCCTGCGTAACTAGAATCAAATTCCGACCAGAAACAAAGGGCAAGCTCTGAGCGGCCGCATTCGCACCCACCCAACAAGCCAAAACCAGAAAAGCTGCCAGAGATCCTGCCCGTGGATCCAAGTTAATGTAAAACAAAGCATACACGGCCGCAAATACGAAGCTATAATTCAGCACCAGGAATTCGTGAAAGGGTAAGCTGGCCATCACCGGCAGCTGCGGCGCCAGCGGCTTCGTGTAGGCCAGCAACATCACGGCTGTGAACACAATCGGCCAGACAAACACCACATGGATCCAGATGTTGACCTTGTTGCTGTGATAAGCTCCGTAGAAGGAGAAATGCTTCTCCAAATCCAATAACCCCGAACCCATTCCTCTGCTCTTCTTCTTGCACCCCCCGTCCCCAAGATCTCTTTCTTCGTGACCCACAGAAGCAAACGACAAAAGTTCCAAATTCCAACTTTCTCTGAAAAACACAAAACAACAACCAAACACACACTGATCAAATTCACCACCAGAAAAAGACACTGAACTTCCCCTCTTTCTTCTTCTTGTGCTTCTTCTTCTTCTTCTTCTTCTTCTTGTCTTGCAAACCCTCTCACCTCAAGTGCAAGTTTTCTCAAAACAGCAAAATTGACAAAGAAGTAAGATTAGAAGCCACTACCTATAAATACATACTACAGCACCAAAAACAAAGCTCGAGAATTCCGCAAGAACCCAACTTCCCAAAGAATCGTCACAAGTAAATCTCCAGAGTCATAACACACATAAACAAAGCGTATTTATCACTTGGTTCCCCCTGTTCTCACGTTTCTCTAGATGATTTACAGTACTTTTTCATTGTCTTTTTTTGACCCTTCAGGAACGGTTTCATCATTTACGAAGTAATCTGATCGTTGTTGTCTTTTTGAACCTTTGCCATGATTTGATTCTCCTTCCAACAAGACTTAAGGCCACGCACCCCAGGGTCCACACGGAGAGATCAATCAGGAACATGGGTCCCCGAAACAAAGTGGTGTCCACACCTAGAGTCAGAGCTGTCACCAAATCCTACGTGGAAATCCACGTGGCAAGGTAACCATAGTTAATTTAGAGACTAACCAGCCAGAGATAGGAAGAGATAGAAATAACTTGGCATCTTCAAATTGATAGATTTCAAGGGGAAAATGACCAGAGATTTTTAACAATACAAGCCCAGAAAATGGACACATGGCAAAGTCTAATGGCAAAAGTCTTCCTCGAACCCAGGAAATGAAAACGAAGGTATGGATGGAGATCATGATTGCGTGGCGTCAAATGCCAGACTAGTGTTTGAAAGCATTAACAAAACAAAGAGAATTCTTCATCTCCATCGAACCACGATGCACTCTCGAGAAATTTAGACAACCAACTGCAACCACTACGTGCAATCTACATGAATGATCTCCGTCCAAAACTCCAGTTGCCAAAAGAAACGACCCAAGGAACAAGAACACAGCAAGAAGAGAAAGAACTACATTGCATGTCGGTGCATGATATGAAAAGCCTGGATTCACGTGAAGTGTGCTTGGGTTAAGAGAGAGAAGAAAATAGACTTGTGATAAGTCTGTACAGTGTTTCTTTCACTGACGAATTTTCGCCAAATCTGGACCTGAAAACTATGTTTTCTCCAATCTATACAAAGGATTTTTCATGGAGAAAAAAATAGCTCCAAATTTGTCAGATTTTGAAGAAAAATAATTCCAAAAATCGCCAGATTTTTATGATGAGTTCTAGTAGGTAGCCAAGAACATAGAAGAATTCTGTTTTTTTTTTTCATATCTATTACATAGCCAAATTTGGCCAAATTATTTTCTGGAAGATCGCCACTTTGACTACATCACAGAATTTTTACCATCAATAAAGCATGGTATCTTGATCCAATCCTCTTGTAATTCTGAAAGCTGCCCATAACTTTAAAAAACTAAATTTTCAATGGTGAGGATTTTCCATTTCTGAACCAAATCCTATTCTTTAAAAATCGAAGGAATGAGCTTTAAGAAGTCCTTTAAAACTCTACCAAGTTGGATTTTTAAAACTTCAACAAAATCCATGACTTTTGGGAATATTTGTGAGGGCTAGTCCGACTTTTGTATTGGGATTGTTCTGGTCAAATGTCAATTAAGGGTTAAAATAAAACCCAGGGTCTGTACACCTCCATCATTTTCCTATTGTGATTACCTAGTGGCGCTAACTACCAACATTAATTGCCAAAGTACTACCAAAGTTCCAAACAGATTAGTGTACAACAGTTTAAAGGCCAAGGTTCCAAACTCATTCATTATTGGACAACAGTATAGAAGACAAGGTTCCTAACTCATTATTATTACACAACAGTTAATGGAGTTACAAACTCACCATGGATGGGTACCAAATGACGTCATCATGACATCACGCTCTCAAAAGCCTTTGCGTGTGGGTGGGGTGGCATTTTATCTGCACTTCTTTGTCATGACAGGTTTTGTGTAGGTTAACACCTGAGGCCACAGGCATTATTTATTGGAGTAAGGCCAGGCCTGCCCAAGCCTAGGTTCGCCCAATTTCGGTAATGCCCACAGCCAAGGGCATTACCAAAAAATTGACACGGTTTATAAAATTAATTAATTTTTTTCCCATGATACCTGGTGGCAAAAAAAATTGACACAGTATCTGCAGGTGTTTCTTTTTTCCAAATGACCCATGGGTCCTTATGCTCGGTAGGTGTTGCTCCAAATACACTACAAACCTTGAAGGAGGATTTTATGTATAGGAAAAGGGCCTGAGTAGAGGCCCTTCCGTGATTTGAGATCTGTGCCCGAGGCCGGTAGGCTGAGGGAACAGGTCGAAAATCATGGAAGGGTTTGTACTCAGGTCCTTTTCCTAGGGAAAAGCAGAGCTGGGATTTTTTCACTTTTTAGAAATAGTGACAGGCTGGCTGGTACCTTCCGTTGGTCAGAAGATCCCAATGCAGCCTGGCTGATACCTTCCACCGCAGAAGATCCCGCTTGCTGAAAACAGGTTTTTTCAGGCGGGTAAGGTAGCTGAAAATACAAATGAAAAATCCAGGCAGTGCTTTACATAGTAGGCAAGGTCCTAAAGGGAAGGGTGTTACTAGAATAATGAGTTCGTATAAGGCAGAGCTGAGGGTGGCCCTGGTTCTGATAAATGCTCTCTCCCAAGCGCCTAATGGCATGTAAAGCTCTACTGCATTTTTTTATAAAAGCATTACCTGGGTAATGCTGCATTCACTGTTGATATTAAATCAATGTTAAATGTATATCTAGGTGACATCTTAGGTGGCACCAAAGGTTAAATGGGTGATAGCTTAATGTTAAGTGAATTTTAGTTTAACATAAAATCTTCATGATAAGTAAGTTTAAGTTTTAAGGATCATTCACACATGTCAATAGCATCACTGAAAGCAATTGCCATAACAATTTCAGTTCACATCTATGTAAATGGAATCTATAAATAGTTTACATGGCATGTTTATTTATTTGGTTATCAACAATCTTAGGGTTGCGATAAGTTATTTCAAAATCTTCCAAAAATGAAGATTTAAGGTCCTATTGACATCAATAAGTTAATAGCTTTGAACAAAGGCAGAATACTATCAACAATCTTTAAACTATCGGCGGCAAAACTATTTATCCTTTTGAAAAAATCTCTCAAAGTTTTAGCCAACATTCATTGGGAAAAAAGCAAATCTCCAACATTGCAAGTGTGCACCACACATGTTGTGCACCACCAAACTTTGCACACTACGCACCACCGAACTCTACACACCATGCACCACACTTACTAAGCACCGCAAAGCTTTGCACACCGTGCACCACCAAGTTTTGCAAAAAGACATCACAAAATGAACAAATCAAGAATGCATCCATGTCCAGAGGTAGAAGTGGAGGTAGAAGTGGAGGATCATCAAGAGTTGGAAATCAAACACCTTGACAGAAACACAAAAATTGGGAACAACATGAAGTTCTTGTGTTCACCAAATGTAAGCATCATGAGCATGTGGCATAGAAGGAAATGGTTGATCCCAGAGCACACATGGTGCTTGTAGTATAGTGATGGAACAAAATCACAAAAGAATTGTAGAAGGTCATTCATGCTAGGATGCCAAGAAATAGGAAAATGTGCAAGGACAAATGGATTGGACTAAATTTCAATTACAAGAAATTCTCAGATTATCACAAAGAAACCAAACATCACACATCCTTCTAGGAATTGACCATGGAGGAGTGCAACAAATTTCACTTACCTCACCAATTCTAAAGAAGGAACTATGAAACAATATATGCATTTCAAGGGGAGTGAGTCATAAATACATCGACTCATGTGCAAGACTTGCAAGTTGAAGGTGATGTCAACTACACTACACCAATATTAGATTCAAAGATGCAAGAAGATCATAATTATGTAAAGCTACCGTGCTTCATGGAAGATTTCATGGGCAATGAACATCCAATTCCACAATAGCAACATGCACAACTAGCCAAAGGAAGTTACGTGAACCTAGATGATTTCAATGCTAGTCCTCGACATGCAACCTCTATGGTAAACCACTTTGACACTCCAATTGCATCTCTTATGCCTATACCACCCCAAACAACACCAATTATAGGTACAAATGCACCTAAAAGCACGAGTATTAAATGTAAACGCACAAATGCATTTTCACCTATGATTCAAACTACAAACAAGAATAGCAAACAAATTGTTGAAACCATGGATCAAATCAACCTAACACAGTTGCAAATTGAAAAACATTGCACTGCAATCCAAATAGGTTAACAAAAATATCTCAAACAAAAAAAAAATCTTCAAAACAAACAACAACATGGTAGCAATTCTTTCTAACTTGAACACAACAATGTGCCATGCATTCATTTATGACAAGACTCAAATGTCAACATTTGTAAATCTTGTTCAGATTCTAAAGAAGGTGAGAATGTAAAGGTTGTTACTATAATAGAAATGATACCAAATTTAGCTTGAAGTTAAAGTAAGAATCCTCAAAATGTTATAATGTATGGGCTATTGTTGTAATAAAATTGACGTATTAGAATTGATGCCATGCAACCAAATTCAACTTGAAAATAGTTTGACCATAATATTCAATTGATACCAAAATTGATTCAAATTGAATACAATTCATTTGATGATAATTGTTGTAATGTAAATCACTTATTATAATGCAAATCCATGCTTAGATTCCAAAATGTTCAATATCCTCTTTGTCTATTGCCAAGGTATTGTTCAAAACTAATTATCTGATTTATCCTAAAATCTCTAGGTCTTAAAAATCTAGATCAACTTCAATGTCAGCATCTTGTCCTACAAAAATCCTTCAATTACCTTCTTTTCGACCGAGAACACCATCAACATTGCATTTGTTTTCCAACTCCAATTGTATCATCAAGGTTTGAATGTAAAGATCTTTACCATCATATTGTGGAGGATACAACAACAAACCACTACATCAAGTAGAAAGAGGATATGTGTAAATTTGATTTTAGAAGCAATTCTCTGAAACTTTTCTTCAAAATCCCAAATGCATTTTCAACCACACTCCTTATGCATTCAATTACTTGTTGTAAAGTGCCTCAAGTATAATATGGTGCACATTTGCAATTTGCTTGTGAGGAATCATCAACCAAGGCAACAAAGGGTAACCTTTGTCCCCAAGAATGTAAAGCTTGATATTTTCCTCACCTCAATTCAATCAGAACATGTTGCCATACACAACTTTTTGATACAAGCTTGAAATTCTTAGGATGCGAGCATCATTCATGGAGTCGGGCATGCCCACAAAGATATCTGTGAACTTCTTTTAGTTGTCAATAACTTGTAATTGCATGTTGTATGACTTGGATTTGAAAAAAAAAAATCTCCAACAAATGTTCCTTTGGTTTTTGTAATGTGTATATGTGTCATATTTATAACACCATGGACAAATGGAAGATCACAAAAGCCTTTGAAGATAGCCGTCACCTCTACCATCTCTTCTCCTTCAGGCCACCTCACTTGATTTCTGAACATTGTATTCTTTGCACAAACAAATTCTCGAAGCACCAAATGAACAGTGGATTTGCCAATGGCAAATAATTCACTGCACTAAAAGAATTATGCTCCATGTGCAAACTTGTAAAGTGAACATGTGACACAAATCCCTACAAGTATTACACACGTGTAATATGTGTCTTTTTTTTCCATGAGATGTTTTAGCTTCATTGTTAATTGAAAAAAATTCCCTACTAACCTTGAAATGTTCAATCCATCTTGGATCATTATATTGACTCATTAGAAATTGGGAATACCATGTTGTAGACCTTGCTTTCACCCAATCCCCAAGATCCTTTTCAAACAACAAATCAAAGGTGGAAGTCAATCTGTATTGATGTAACATTAAGGAATTTAACATGATTTGGAAGGCCTCTTTATCTTCTAGAATCTAATTAGGAAAACGAAAAGTTGCATTAGATTCAATTTCATAACACATGATCAAACATTCCCAAACTTGTAAAAAAACTTGAATGAGAATGGCCAACACCACAAATTTTAGTGGACTCAACATTGCAAAAAAAAAAAGGGGTTGAAAAGTTGCAAATGTAGAACCTTTGTTGAACAATGATCAAAGTAACAACACTTGGAACTAATGAACAATTCAAAACGTTCACAATTGGAGCAACAATACATGGAACCAATGAGCAACTCAAAACCTTCACAATTGGAGCAACAACATTTGAAACCTCTGTTGAACAATAAATTGGAATAAAAACCAAGAACCATTGAACAATGAATAACAAAACCAAAAACCATTGAGCAACAAAACCTTCACAAAACAAAAACTGAGAAGATAGACAAATTGCAAAAAAAATTGCAAGAAGACAAAAAGACAGCAAGAAATGAGAAACAAGTTGAAGGAAAGGAGAGGAGAGAAATGAAAGACTTGTAATGTGCCCGATTGTGAACATGCATACTTGTAGACGTAGCTCGCACGTCCTTGAACAGTGGTATGGCAAAAAAGTAGTGACAAAATGGCAAAAAAAAGAAGTACCAATGGTTTTCTTTGAACGGTGATAAAAGAAAAAAAATTTATTAAGTCAGTTAAGGTTAGTGATTAGTAGATGTGTAAAAGGCGGTAGATAATTATCAATTTTAACCTACAAACCCTAACACCTTTTGACAACTAATCGTGCAAACCTTAAACTGCGATGATAACCAACTAACTTTTCTGCTAACCTATTTGCAAGTGTGAGTGCCATAGTGGCACACTATTGGGTGGTTATTTGATTTTGGAAATCCTTACCAAAATTAGACAAGGAACAAAGGCATATAGGTAACCATCGGAGGCCAAAATTTGAAAGACTTGCCCTCTCGCTCGACCTCATCAAATAGAATTTTTGTGATAATCTTCTTTGACTCCAACTTTAAAAAATTGTTTAATTAATTAAATATTTGTTAGTTGTTTGTGAAATTGAATTTTTTGGAAGGTTTTGAAATAGCTGAAATGGGTGATTCTTTGATTTTAATCTAAAAACATACTTAAAACTGGCAATTATGGAAAAATCAAAGAACCATCCCACAATTGCCAAAACCCTACCAATTAATATGACCTATCAATTAAATGAAAGGACATTGCAAAGTTGAAATTATTTAAAGAGATGTTAGGGTTTGTGCACCTTTTTATACAATAAAAGAAGCATGTGTTGGAAGCTCAAAATTCTTGTTAAAAGCTCCTTGCAATTTGGCATGTCATTTGCATGATGGCCAACATGCAAAAGACATGAAACATTTAAGTCCTTAAAGCATTTCCAACAATGTTTGTATATCATTCTGCAATGACATTATACAATGGTGAAAAAAGGTAGTTTTATCAACCCCAATACACTAGTGACAATAAATAAGTTGTCAAGATTGGTTTATTTCGAGCCAAGCTCTGCAATTTGGTGGAAAATACCAAGCTTGATACAAGGTTCCATAGATGTAATCAAACAACATTGATCGTGCTAATAATGTGTCTCATATGTTTGTTGCAAACTTTCATGGACACATAAGAACCCAATGTTCGCACAATGTGGAAGAAAGCCATAAAAAAGAAAAGAAAATTGTGGCAAATGAAGAAAAACAACTATGTCAGTCAATGTTTCGTGTGTTGCAAGATCCTATCATAGGAAATGGGGAAAAAAATCAAGCTTTTTGGAAGAGGATTACTACACACTACAACAACAATCAGCCTTTATGTTGTGTAGAACGTATAGCTAGAAGCTTGGAAACCAAATGGGGAGTGATCAAACACAATGTAGCAAAATTTTGTGGCAATTGTCAAGTGGTGGCTACTCTCAACAAAAGTGGTGAGTCTTTTAAATATGCACTCCAAAAAACTCTACAACTTTTCAAAACAAAACATCAAAAACAAAGTTCATTTGTTTTCATACATTATTCTGGTTGATTCTTAAAGATGTTCCTAGGTGGGTAAAAACTAGAAAGGAGAGTAGGATTTGATTGAACCCCATGAAGAGGAAAGTTCTTGTTGAACCAATGAATTTAGTTGAAAGCATGGAAGAAATTATAGAAATATCAAAAAATAATGTAGATGAAGAATTTGGTAACAAGGCCAAAATTTTGAAGCAACCACAAGGTTCATGAACAACCAAGATAATAAAAATCAAAAGCAGAAAAATGTACACTTTGAACACAAGCAATAACCATTGCCAACATGGCAACAACTACACTGAAAAAAATTGCAATAATGGAATATTAGGGTGCGTTTGCGTGTTTCCAAATTCAATAGACGAATTTGCAAACCTTGAGGCTTGTAAGTATTTAAACTTAAGACACTTTGAAGAACTAGATAAATTATGTTGACAACTCCGATTTGCCCCACTGCTTTCATCACTTTTGAAAGTTTCATCATCGAAAATAATCACTAAACTTGTATCAAATTACTCAATTTTGGCAGAAGACCGGAACTTGTGTGCTCTTACAACTATGCACGATGAACTTAAATGTATGTGAAGAGAAAGATGAAGAAGGTAGGATCAACAATAGTTTTACTACCAAGGCTTTCATTTTAATGGAGATTTTTATTTCAACCAAATTGGTTGAACCCTTTCATGGCCCACAAATGTTCCACAAGATTCGATGTTAAATTGAAGTGGGTATATGAGTTTTCAATCTCTTGAGGGCCTTGCATGATTCCATGAATGAATCAAATGTTAACCCTCGTTTCAATTGCACAAGATTTGCTTGTTGAAAGAAAGGTTCCAAATGATTGTTTACTTCATCTTCAATTATCATATTATGGAGAATCGCATAATCAACCATCATTTCATAAATTATATCCATTTGCCATAATCTACATGGATTTTGGATGATTGCAAAGTGGGATCATAAAGTGTTGAAACATCTTTCAACATCCTTTTTCACACCTTCCTACATTTTTGCAAAATGTGGTATTTCTTGATATCCTAACTCATGTATGGTATGTACCAATGTTGTGCATGTAAATGTCAATACCTATATATATGGCATGTAAATCTTGTGCAAGTGTAAATCACTTACATTTATATGTTTGAACTTTTTACACTTACACTTACAATGTTGTTATGTATATATATTTTTCTACAATTACACGAGGCCAATGTAAATATTTGTCAAATACAATTACATGGACATGTGTAAATGTTTTGAGGGCGTATAAGTGTAAGTGTATATATTTATTTTTTTGTAAAATCACCGTATCATTGGGCCTCTTTTCACCCCCAAATATCTCTTTTTAATGGTATCCATAATTTAGAAAAAAATAAATAAAATCTTAATATGAAATGCTAAAATTCATCATTTCATGCATAAGGTTCATAATGTTTAATTATAATTCTGTCACGAATGTCAACCTTATGGAATTCATTCATACGAATGTTCATCCATGATTTGTAATGTACTTGCATTTAATTTTTAATTTAATTTTAGTTCATTTTCAATTAACTATTAATTAAGTTTAAGTTTTACTTTTAGTCAATTCTTAGTTCACTTCCAGTTAATTTTTAGTTAACTATTAGTTCATTCATAGTTGAGTTGTATTTCATTTTTTACTTAAGTTTTAGTTCACTGTTAGTTGAATTTAAATTCATTCATAATTTACACATGGGTGAACATGGACCGCATGTGGGTTGGAAGTTCTTTGAATTAGATGCCTAATGGGTACAAATAAATGTAGAATTCTTCATTACTTTTAGTTTGTTTGGATCCTTTTCATTGAATTCTTGATCAAATTTTGTTGAGATAATTAACGATGCATTGTTGGGGTCTAATTGGTCATCCTATTATCAATAAAATATATAGACCCTCAAACACCTCTGCACTTTGATGTTTTTGGCATAAATTAAATTACTTTTTATTTTGCCAAATTTTTGAACAGATATTTATTATTTGTGCCAAAATTATAATAAAATCAAAAGTTCAACCGTCAAGTTTGAATGATAGACCTTCAACTACAAAAACAACATAAGATTGAGACAATCTAGACAACACTAAATTGTTCCATAACCTTGAAGAGAGTTTGTTTATTATTTTATATAATCATTACCTGCCAAAAATTTCGGAATGAAAAAACCATCTGCTGAAATCAAGATTTAGAATTTAATTAATTATGATTTCAAACTGTGCAAAGGATCTTTTCATGCAAAAAATGGGCCCATATTTAGCAAATTTCCAAATTATTTTTTTTCCAAATTATCATATTTTTATTATAAGTTCTAGTAGCTAGCCAAGAATAATATAGAAGGATCCTTTTTTCTTTTTTTCTTAAAAATTTCATATCTGGTACATAGCGAAAAAATTGGCTAAATTATTTTCTGGATGATCACCACATAAAATCCTCTTCAAAAGACACTGAGATTTTACAACATGTGAGTGTGAGTTTACTGAAGAGAACTCGGTCAAAAAATAATTCAAGAGCCGTTTTAGGCTATTGCAGGTAGGCTTACACAGCGTAATATGGCGACAGGCATTTTGAAAAAATATATCCACACGCATTACATTTTTCAAAAATACCTGCCATTGTTTTTTTTTTTGGGTCCCCTGTGATACCCGGTGG
>Ga0209611_10012343_pt1 | contig 12035 bp, 11 predicted proteins | sample S1TSphgellanicum_3_FD_187693 | JGI IMG/M metagenome (GOLD analysis project Ga0209611, IMG submission 187693) | Host-associated microbial communities from peat moss isolated from Minnesota, USA - S1T2_Fc - Sphagnum magellanicum MG (SPAdes) (version 2) | ecosystem: Host-associated > Plants > Peat...
AGATTACTACATGTAAGTAATGCATTACCCAACTCCGTAGTTTTAGTCATGTGACCTCACAACAAAAACTCATCTCATAAACCTTAAGAAATCACAAAGTTCAAACGTTCATATTATTCCTCTTCTTTTACAATCTAATTATGATGGATATTAGCAAAAGCATGATTACTAATGATGAGCATAATAAGTAATGGATCTTGAACAAGTTCAACCTTTTCCCAAAATATGATAGTTGTTGCCATTAGTTGTAAGAACTTACTTATTGGAAGGGGCGGAAAAAACCATCGCATGTGAGCAAAGATGGAGTTTGCATGCAAAATAAGATAATGATAACAAATCAATGATAAAAAAATTTGAGGGATTTGTAGAAAAAATAAAAAGTTACAAAAAACTAGGAAAAAAATCTTTCTAGTTCTCAATGTAAGTGAAAGGTCCATGCTTAGACCCTTCCAAGCATTTTTGCCTTAGGATGGGAATTTCAATTCTTGGAAAGGTCTAAATCTAGAGCTTTATCATATACCATAAATTGTAAAGCTTAAACCTTATCAAGGTGCCCATATTATAAACAACTTTTATTATTAGCATTATTTTTCAATATGAAAATTTGAACTCAAAAGCTAATAGACACATTGTTGTGCATTACCATATCAACACCTACACCTATCATTGTCCACACCCCACACAAAATAACATAAGAACACCCTAGTTGGTGCATGATACTTAAACCGACATGAAACTCATTTGCAACAAGTAAGAATCCAAGCCCAAAACATAGAATGAAACACAACACACAAACCATGTGCCAAAGAAACTTGCATAAGAAAAATGAAAACTTACAAAGCAAAAAACATACTATTTTTTTATGCATTGTTGTGTGTTACCATATTGACACCTACACCTACTACTATCCAAACCTCACACAAAATAACATAGGAACACCTTCATCGGTAGATCAAACCTAAACCAAAATGAGACTCATTTGCAATAAGTAGGAATTCAAACTCAAAACATAAAATGAAAACACAACACACAAACCCTGTGCCAAAAAAACTTGCATGAAAAAAACGTGAAAACTTACAAAACAAAACACATTATGTTTTGAAATCTCAAATTATTAAAAGTATTTGAGAATCCACACCTCGAGATTTTATCCGAAAAACCAAATAGCCCAAACCATGTTCGTATTTGGGTCAATTTTGAACTAAAACACAATTAACTGTGCTAACACAACTTAACAATAAACTAATTTTGACCTAACCAAATAGCTAAACTAAGACTCTTAACAACATCTTGCCTCAGTTTGGGCTAAAATAATATTTAGAAATATATAATTTTTTTTCTTTACACAAAACTAGTGGTCAAAAAAAAATTCCATCAAAGCACCCAAGAAAAATAAAATTAACTGGAATATTTTTAATTGAAGGAGACAATAATGACATCCATAAGGATGATAAAATTTCAACATACTAAATTGGAAACACATGGTGGTTAGCATCAGCGTGTATTTTTTTTCAATTTTGTAGTGTAGCAACAATGGCAAGCCTCCCCAAACAAAATTTCAACTTAATTGGGACAGTTTTGTACATGACCATTACTAGTGTAGCCATTAGGTAGACCTGTAATGACACCCTCCCAATAAATAAATAAATAAATAAATTTGAGCTCCGCGTTGTTGCACGCTACCAGTGACAATCAACTATTTTAATTTTTTCTTATGTTTTCATATATTTATGTCAATGTCAAATTTAATTTAAATTAATATACGTTTCATGGACATGAAAATACACATGTTAATTTTTTTATTTTAATATTCATGTTAGTGGATAGGAAAAAGGAATGAGGTACTTATTAGAAAAGGTGGGAGATAGTTATTATGAAAATTAATAAGAAAAAAATAATTAAAAAAAGTTATGAAATAGTTATTAAGAAAATAGTTATAAAATAAGTAGGCTTGAAAATGAGGTAGTTGTTTTTGAATAGTCTTTGAAATGGTCCAGGGATGACCACACGACCAGAATGGTCATGTAGAAGCAACATACGACACTTTTTTAAAAGAACCCCATATGAACCAGTTCTTACATCACTGGAATAATTATTTGACAACTTGTGTTTTTGAAGAAACAAAATGAATATTTACCAAAAAATTGAGTTAGTGTCACACCTTTTGGCCATTTTATTTTCTTTTAACCTAATGAATTAAAAATACATGCATGGTTTGAATTAACAAACTTCTTAAAGAAAGCTCATTTGAGTATGAGACTCAATGTTTTTCTTTTCAATTTTTGATTTCACAAAAGTGGCAAAAAACATTTTGCTGAAAAGACACATTTTATGCTTAGGGAAAAGTTTTCTAAATCAGAAAAACATAACTTTTCCAAAAATTCACAATAAGTCACAAAATTTCAAAAGTTCTCCACCAAAAAAATATAAATCCCCTGATGAGATTAAAACTTTAAAATAAACTTAGGCTTTCATGGAGAGTGCAAAATTAAGACCAGTGTGATTCTTGAGGGTCATCTCCATGCCACTCATGGGTTCCACTTATGTGCGTCATAAAGAGATGTTTACAAATGTAATAAAATGGGCCTCCAAATATGTCATAAGAAGTTTCTTCAGGTTTTGACAACTGGATGTTCTTGCATTCTTTCTTGGTCTTTTATAACAAATTGAAGGATCCAAAGTCATGGTGGTGATTGATCAAATTTCTTTAGAACCCCAAAAAAGAAGAAGAAAAGCCACCATTATTTTGTTTGTACTACAATTTTGTAGTTGACTGAAATATCCCCCTTCTTACCTTGTGTGAGTGAGGCTTAAGGAGGAGGAGAGTTCCAGAGACAAAATTGACCAAAGGAAAATAAAATGAAAGATGAAAAAAAAAACACACACACACTTTTGTTGACAAAATTGCTGACACCCAAACCAAATAAAAAAATTGAATTCCATCGAGACTTTCAAATGAATGACGATCGCCACATCAACAACAATTAGCCATACTTTCCATCACTTTTGGTGGGGTGTTTGTTGCATGAGAACTCCTTCACCGCCCACTCCACTTCTTTTTTTGAAGCATTGGGCAACAAACAGCCCAACAACCCATAACAAGATGTAGGAAGAATAATGTTAAAAAATCTCTTCAGCTTTAGATTTTTTTTTTTCTTTAAAGAAACAAATTGGGTAAGTATATCTGGATTCTTATGTGCATACGTGTGCTTACGTGGTTTTGTACATCCATATGTCGAATTGGAATCAGAAAAGCACCAAAGGTATTAAATAAGTAAAAATTGTTCCCAACATGCATGTTGTTCAACAAATAAAACGACATCAGAGCTACCTTCCATGATTCAAAACACCAAAACCAAACCTAGTCAAAGTCAACATTGGAATCAACAAAAAGTTCCCAATTCGAAGATTAAAAACGTTCAAACCATCCTTGCTCACAGAGCGACATTGTGTTAAACAAACACCAAATTCAAGAGTAACAACACCAGTACTCAAAGAGGCACATCCTTTGCAACAAACACCCAGTTCGAGATTAATGACACCAAAACCACCCCAACTCAAAGAGGCACATCCTTTGCAACAAACACCCAGTTCAAGATTAATGACACCAAAACCACCCCAACTCAAAGAGAGACATCCTTTGCAACAAAGACCCAAACACCCAACTCAAAAGTAATTACACCAAAACCAACCCTACTAGATCAGGGACATCGTTTTCAACAAACACCCAACTCAAGATTAACGACACAAAACCACCAGTACTCAAAGAAGGCTATCATTTGCAACAGAACACCCACACACCCAACTCAAGAGTAACAACACCAATGCATGTTTTCAATGAATGAAAAACACATTCAAAGTCCGACTTGAAAGCCAGGTAAACCAGATAAATGACTAAGTAGGCTAACAAAATCCCCCACCCACAATTTAGCAAACCCATATGAAGCTGTATTCTACAAGAGTTGCTTAGAAAGGAAATTTTCACCCAAAAACTGGGAAAACCTGCCCTCTTAAATTCTCATCCCAAAACAGGTAACTCACAGAGCCATGGCATGTCTGGATATCGATGAAATGGGTCACTTCACTAGGAGTTTATGCCTTGCATACATACAATCCTTACAAACATTTGAAATTCTGGAAAGATGTAACCACTGGGACCCTTCTCTTCTTTGTGAATTGCAGCAAATGGGTTTGTTGTTCAGGCATTGGAAAACTGCATTACAGAAAGAAGACATGATTTTGACTCTCAAATCCTGAATTCTTCCACACAGAACTAACCCGACGCAAAATGATTTCATAATCCACGACCAGCCACACTAATAATAATAATAATAATTTCCCTTAGTTTTCTCCAGCTTCCTTCATTATCCCTTCGCTTGGGGTCGTGCAGACCACAGGGAACTTAGTGCTCGCAAACGTGCATAGTAATCAGCCACTGCAAGAAGAGCTCGCGCTGATTGGTGAGTTGTGAAGATCCGAAGCATTTGTTGCAATGTCTGCTGCCGCAAATCATCCGCCTACCATTAATGCCAGGCCCGCCCCAAGCTCAACAGAGTCATTCAGAGTAGAAAGAAAAGAAGGGTTCCAAAAGAGAAGAATCAAAAGAATGATCTACTTCCTTCAAAGAGAACCATGAGCTGCAAAGGGATTGTTATATACCTACCTGTCGCACGAAAGACTCAACTGTGCCCAGTTTACCCATCGCCATCGCCATCTGGCCCATGTAATTCGCCACGTTGGGTGACGAGTCCACCAAGCTGCCGGCAATCGTATCTGCAAGCGATTGCTGTAAAGCTTCCATTGCTTGTGAAATCGCATCCTCTGCCTGTTGTAATGACTGTTGCAAGTTACGGATTCCGAGTAGTTGCTCCTCTGTGAGTGGCTCGACTTGTGGTATCACAATCTGCACACTCCCAAAAAACAAACCCAAAACTCAATTTTCTTTCTGCAAAAGAAAATGATATACGTAATTTTTGTTGCAGCTACTTTTAGTTCAAAAACCGAACTAGGTAGCTACTTGCTTCTCTTCCACCTCGCTTGGTGGTCAGGCTACCACAAGTAAGACAAGACAAAATTTGGAGCTGGAAAAGAAAATCAGTACTAAATTATGCTTGTACTCAGCAGCATTCAACAACCATTTATCTTCCCGTGATGCACCTTTAAGACTTCAGAAGGTCGAAGGCCACCCATCCACATAAAGCAGCGCTCAGCTAGTGTGAGCCACATTCCTGATAGCAGTTGGAACACATCCGTTTTAGCAGCGACAGCCTTGAATCGGAAATAATCATTACAATGTGCTATTCCCACCTCTACGAGCAAGCGTAGCTCGTTGTCAGGCACATGGGCACGCAATGCTGCGCGGAGCTCACACATCTGTTGATGCTGCTCTTCCACCCATATTCCATATTCCACATTGAATGCAGCCGCTCCTGCCCACATAAACCCATCACAAATACTTGAGATTTATATTGCGTGCCTTGTCTGTCACCATTCATGCAAGGGAAAATGTATATTCACTTACACAACTGCCCAAAATAAAGAAATCTCATGGCAACAGATCATAAAAAAGTGGGTAACTTAAACGTACCCGGATTCATTGCGACAACAACATTCACGGTCTCATTTGCGCCACCAGGAATCATGAGGATTCTGATCAATACCAAAAACTCACTTGCTGCCGAGCTCTTTGAAGCTGCTGCTGCCCAACTTGATTCAACTCGATTCGCCTTGATTCAAGTTGTTGTACATATGCCTAAACTCACCCAACAAGAACAACTCCCCATATATTTGTCAATTCCCAGAAACTTGATCCATGAAATGAACCATCCTAAGCTCCAAAAAACACACACATGACACACACAAATTTTTTAAAAAAAAAATTGGCTGGCAATTACGTTTCTGAAAACAACAAATTTCATCATGTTGTGGTGGAACATGGGAATTGGAAGAAGAAAAGAATAATAATAATAATAATAATAATCACCTTCTTTAGAAGCTGGGTTTTGCATACATTTTGTAGTGTAGCAACAACAGCGGCAAGCCTCCCCAGCCTCCGCAGGCAGATTTGAACTGAGGCCCAGTTTACACTAGGAATCAGGGCTTAGAAAACTTGAGGCCAACTTTGAGCATTTTTGGCTTGTTGTTTGGCCCCCAACTTGCTAATAAATGCTATAGAACATTGCCGACATGATATCAATAGATGCTGGAACATTGGCCCCAAAGGGTTGCAAATTGTTTTCCCAAATTCAATGTGTCTCACACCCTATTCATTTGTTCACCCTGAGTTCCATCCAGTGATCCGTAAAGTCACCCTGAGTGTGGGCAGTTCTGGAAAAAGACAGGGTGAGAAGAGGGTTGACCACGTGGGTGCGCCTTTGACTGACTTAAAATAGCGGGACAGTTCAAGATCCCAAATTTTATATATTGGGTCAAGATTCATGTTTTAGGGTTTAGAGTTTAGGGTTTATGGGGTTGCAGGCTCAGGAGCTTTTCATTTGATGGTCTTGATACTATATAAGTGGAAGGGATCTGACTTACGTCTTCTTTTTCCAATTTCATTTCCCTTGAAAGTTTCAAGTTTTCCATTACATTTGAGAGTGGCCAGTGATTTGAATGTTTTAGGTTTTCTGAGTGCCTCATTTCATTTTTCTTTTTGAGGGTTCATTCCCCATGCCATCTATGAAGTTTATTTTATCACATTTTGACTTGAGCTCTTCTAGTAGTGACCCGGTGTTGCTTGAGGAAATTGTGACAGATGATATTTTTTTTTTCCAGCTTTGGTGCCATGCCAATACAAGGGAGTAAAGTTCAACATTTATTAGTAACTTGAGGCAGATTGAATTTTTTTTTGCTTTCTATTTCAGCCTTGACTCTTAGTGGATTTAATTTTACCACTAGTTCATGTGGCCAATTTGTAACTCGTGGACATCAAAAGGTTACATGAATTTATTTTTTCAAAAAACAAGTGATGTTATTCATCCACATACTTGGCTTGGAACATCTCATCAAAATTTCACCCCCTCCCCCATCTCCTATTTCTTACATAAATTACCTTTCAATCCATGACTTGCAAAAATTTCTATTCATGTAACCAATGGTATTCATTCGAGGGGGACCAGCCATCTTATATATTAAAGTTACACTGTCTGTCTGTCCGGGCAGTTTTCAGGCATTGCCCGGACCTTTGTTTTTTTGTTTTTTTTGATGGGTTTTGTTTTTTGTGACAGTTATTACTCGACGGGTGCATTTTGCACCAGGTTCACACTAGTCCATCAATATGACGATATTAGTTAGTCTAATGGTCAAACTTCTTTTTTCTTTTAACCTAATAGAGAAATCCGTAAATTCACTGGGAGTTTGACAGCGTGTCTCACACCCTATTAATGTGTTCACCCTGAGTTCCATCCAGTGGTCCGTAAAGTCACGCTGAGTGTGGGCGGTTTTGGAAAAAGACAGGGTGAGAACGGGGTTGACCACGGGGGTGGCTGCGCCTTTGACTTGCTTAAAAAAGGGGGACAGTCCAAGACCCCAATTTTGTAGCAAGACGCTAAATACCTCCCCGCCATCGAACTCTGTCCGGCGCCCTTTTCTGGGCCTGACAGTGCAGCCCTGGGGAGAACCGTGTGGTTCTGCCGCAGGGTTTGACTTTTTCACTGTAGGAGTTATTTAAATAAAAAAAAGACATCATACTCCTCTCGGCAGCTGAATCTATGCCAGTGCTGGTTAGTGCCATGTTCTATGCTTAAACTGCAGAAAAACAATAAATTAATTCAAGCAGAACTAATATATGAAGAACATTGACACGTTCGTTTGCTTGAATAAAACAACATGTAGAACCATGCTGCATGGTTTTGGGCATGTATTTAGCAGCTCCCGGATCCCTCCCACTTATGTAGAACAAGAGCATTAAATAAAAGAACATGCAGAACCATGCTGCATGGTTTTATGCAGAACCATGCAGGGCCCAAAACATGAACCTAGACCCAATATACAAAATTTGGGATCTTGAACTGTCCCCCTATTTTATGTCAGTCAAACCCGCACCCGCACCACGTGGTCAACCCCCTTCTCACCCTGTCTTTTTCCAAGACCGCCCACACTCAGGGTGACTTTACAGACCACTGGACGAAACTCAGGGTGAACAAATTAATAGAGGGTGAGATACATTGAATTTGGGAAACCAATTTGCAACACTTTTGGGCCAATGTTTGAGCATTTCTATTGATATCATGACCGCAATGTTCTATAGTATTTATTAGTAAGCTGGGAACCAAACAACAAGCCAAAAATGCTCAATGTTGGCCTCAAGTTTTTTAAGCCCTGACTCCTAGTGTAAACTGGGCCTAAGTTCAAATCTGTCTGCGGAGGCTGGGAGGCTTGCTGCTGTTGTTGCTACACTACAAAATGCATGCAAAAGCCAGCTTTGAAAGAAGGTGATTATTATTATTGGCTCTGTCCTACCGAGGCATTGTGGGAACACCTTTTGAGCGGGTATAGGGTTTCAAGAATCAAAAGTTGGCTGAATGGATAAGGTTATAGGTTTGCATGTAAGTTTTTTATTGCCCCAAGCTAATGGACAGGCATGTGTAAATTTTGGGTGCACCCATTCAATTTTTGGGTTGTTTTGAAGTCTACCCATCTACTCATTGGGTTTCTTCTCAAAATATGAATGTTGGGTAACTGATTTAATCATGTCTCTATATCATTTTTTTTTTTGGGGTTCATTTTATTTTTTTGGGTTGTCACTTGCCTTTTTGTATCACAAGGTTTCATATCACTACGAAATGTTTTTTTAAAAAAATGATTAATTTTTTACATGAAATTTGAAAAAAATGCAAAAATTGATTTAAATAAAACATGTCAATTTAAAAATTAATATAAAATTATTTTTTTGGGGATTATATATATATTTGGTGTTATTTTAAAATTTTCAATAAGGCTTTGATGAAGATTTAATAAAAAAAATCATAATAAATTATTTTTTATTTTTTATTTTCTTTGTATTGTTGTTGCCTTTAAGTTATAAAAATTTATTATTGCCCTAAGATAATAAACATGCATTTATGATTTTAGGTTTCAATAAGGATGCATGGGGCAAACACAACTTGTTTATAAAGTTGGGTGGGGATAAATTGGGGTTTACAGGTGAAAATTTAAGGAGAGCAAAGGGGATAAGGTATTTAATTTTTTTCCTTCTTTCACGGGCTTTTTTTTAATTATGGGGTTCCAATGGGTATAAGGAGTGGATAATTCAATTAAATTGAAAGAATTACAATTGTAAGTGGAGATTTAAGAGAAGGGGACAAAGGGTTAAAAACTTTTCTTTTTTTTTCCAAAAGGATTTGTTTTGGTGAGGAGGGGAGGATGGGGTAATTCCACCCCTTTCCAAAGGAGGTTTTTTTTAAAGGATTGGGAGAGGTGAATTACTTTTGGGACGGGGACTAACCCAAAGGTTTGTTTTTTGGGTGGCATGGGAGGCAGAAGGTTGGTTGTTTTTCAAAATAAAAAGGTGGGATTTTAAATTTTATTTGAGGAAATAGTTTTTTGATGGTGTGGGATGGGGTGATTGGAGAAAGGGGGTGGGTATATTTTTGTCTTGTCTATTTTTTTTTGTGATATGGTGATTTAATGAAGAATTTTTCTCAAGAATTTTTTTTATAAAAATTAATATCTTTTTTTTGGGAATGGAAAATTTTCAACACAAAAATTTGATTTTAAAAATTTAACAAAAAGAATAAAAAATATTTTGCTTAAAACTAAGCACTTAATACACCTAATTAAAAAAGGAAAAAAAAATCAATTTTGACTTTTTTTGCGTCTAGTTTTTTTTATGTGCATGATAAAAAAAGTTAATGTTTAAAAAATAATAATAATACATTTGAATGCAAATGAAAACAATCATTCAATAGTGGAAAAAATAATTTAAGGTTTATATATTAATATCTTTCAAATCTAGGTTGAGATATTTAAGGTTCGGATATAAGCATGAGGTGCATAATTAAAATTTATAAGATGCCAAGGGTATTAATGTATTGTTCATTATTAGACCACAATTTAGCCCCCAAACCATGGCTCATCAATATCCATGGTTAATGGTAGATATCTAACATAGTCAAAGTTACTAAAAGTCAATAACTAAAATTTATAAGATGCCAAGGGTATTGATGTCTTATTCATTATTAGACCATAAATTAGCTACCAAACCATGGATATGATCTTTTATTGTGAAGTTGAAATCAACCACAATCAAAATTACTAAAAGTCAATACAGAGTAAAAAATAATTTAAAGTTAGGTTTATAGATAGGTTTAGGGTTTAAGTTAGGACTTTTGTCCCATATAAATATAACACTGTATGTTTCTTGTCTTTCTTCTTTCACAACAAGAACAATGTGTTTAGTTTAAGCTTTCACCATTTGTTGATCTTGTTTTTTTGCTTCCTTTGCTTCCTTTGTGTTTCTACAAGTGTATGTTTTGCCAAGTGTGTGCTTTTGCAACTCTTGGTTTTGCCACGTGTTACTTCATTTATTTGTTATCAAATTCATTTTGGTAAGTTTTTTTTTTTTTTTTCCATAATGGTTATTTTCCCAGTGAAGGAAGGTAGATTAGTTGTTGTTATGGATGAGTTGGATTTTGGAATTAGAGACATTGCATTTGAGGCGAAGGTGTTTAATAAATATGGTATTTTTGATTGAATTGCAAATAGGAGCATGGAAGGCTATGCATATTAGCATTGTGATTTGTTAGACAAGGCAACTCTAACCACAATCACTTTGAGGATGAAATCACCTCAGATAAAAATGCATGAACAACATTTGCAAAAAGGCATGTTTGTGGGGATGGAAAATTTTGGCATTAAATCAAAGTCCAAAAGGGGTTTTGAGAAATGTGACATGAATGTTGTCATTACAATTGAGTCAACAACCATTGTGTCATCAATTCCTACATTCCAACCTAAACTAGTTCCCATATTTTTCCACATGAATTGCATTAAAGAATTCAAAAGTTCTATTCAAAGTTGGAGGTTTGTTACCATTGTTGTCATTGTCATTGGTGTAAAGGGAGTAGGGGATAATAGAGGTGAAAAATTGTTGATTATAAATGGAAAAAGTGAATTTGACCGAGAAGTTCTTGCTCTTGGTAACAATTTTAGAACAAAATATGAATAACTTCTTGAAACATACAATGGTGGCCAATGTGTTATGGTTTTAATAAAAAATGTGACAACAACAACATCAAAAGGAGATCAATATTTGAGGGCACAACGTTACACAATTCTAACAAAGGTTGTTGACGAAGCTATTCAAATTCGCCTTCTGCAACTGCATAGCAAATTATCAAGTGCTCAATTTGCATTCAAAGAAGTAAATTCCTTTTCTTTCCTTTACATCATTCAATGTTTTTTTCGAAATTTACACATAAATCATCAAACAAAACCTAATGCTCATCTCATGATCAACTATATTAAAAATAATGTAGTGAAAAATAAATTCTCAAATTTTATTTTTTTAGTGTTGAAAAAAATTGGGTGTTCATTTAATTTTCTGAGGTGGTCCACCACTTGGTGGCCACTAGATGTTTCTCGGTAATCCTTTTGGTAGTCCAAGATCAACACCACCTTGTGGCCACCAAGTGGTCTATAGGCGGAAAAAAAAAACACATGGTGGCAACTAAATGTTTCTTGGTAGTCCCCTTGGTAATCCAAGATCGACACCACCTTGTGGCCACCAAGTGGTCTATAGGTGGAAAAAGAAAAACACCTGGTGGCCACCAGGTGTTTCTCGATAATCCCCTTAGTAGTCCAAGATCGACACCACCTTGTGGCCACCAAGTGGTCTGTAGACGAAAAAAAAAAACACCTGGTGGCCACCAAGTGGTCCTTCATAATTTAGGGTCAAAATAATCTAGTGACCACCAAGTGGTTCTTAGTAGTTTAACATTGAAATGACCTAATGGCCACCAACTCTCCAAGCCCAAAAAAAAACCGACTTGGTGGCCATTAAGTGGTCTCTAATAATTTAATGTTGAAACAACTTG
>Ga0209611_10012344_pt1 | contig 12035 bp, 12 predicted proteins | sample S1TSphgellanicum_3_FD_187693 | JGI IMG/M metagenome (GOLD analysis project Ga0209611, IMG submission 187693) | Host-associated microbial communities from peat moss isolated from Minnesota, USA - S1T2_Fc - Sphagnum magellanicum MG (SPAdes) (version 2) | ecosystem: Host-associated > Plants > Peat...
TTTTTTTTTTTTTTCTTTTTTTTTTTTTTTTTTTTTTTTTGGCTACAAGGTGGGTCCATTGTGATTTTGGTAGCCTTTTTAGCTAGCCTAGTGGGGGGGGCCTATTGTGGTCCCCCCCCTTATTGTGACTTAGTTTCCCGTGGTCTTGGATAGTAGTGCACTCATCTTTTGATTCGGTTTAAAGATTTCTAACAAGTAGTGAGTACTATATAAGTTTTCCACTTGGGTACAAAGTAGAATCCAAGGTCATTCTCGAGCAACGAGGAAAAGAATAATTTCCTTTTTCTTCAAGTTGAGTCTCCTACAAGAAAATTTGTGCAATGTTGAAAACTTTGCATAACACAATCCTTGTAAAAGCACTAGATGACAAGCTTGGTTACATTTCTTGTATAACTCTCAAATTTCCCAAGCTTGACATCGTCACAATGCGCAAGAGCATGGTGTCTATAGTGACACCGAGCATCACGGCCAGGGGTGAGGGGGTTGAGGGCTTTGGAAGGTTTGGAAAAATCAAGCTCAAGAATGAGCCTAGTTGGCGTTTATTCAATTTTCCCTTTTCCTTTTTTTGGATTTTCATCCAAGAGGAACCTAGTTCATCCATATTTTGGATGATTTTTACATGTCATCCACCAATTCAACAAACAATAAATTGAAGACTAGACATCAACTACAAAGGACATCAAACATGCCTTTGTGAATAGACGTGTGATCGATTGACATACAAGACTTGGTGATTGGACAAAAGCCAATATTGTTTAAAAGTTGTTCACCGATTGGACATGAATTGAATTTAAGTCATGGTAGTAATCCATGGGTTTTAATTGTTTTGTGATTACAATTCATCAAATTTTTTAATTGAAAACCCTAATCACAAACAATTATAAAACCCTAGTAAGGGAAACATTATATAATCTCATTACTTGCATTTTATGTGTTCAATTCTATGATTAATTTTCAACACACTCCCCCCTCCCCACGCCCCGCCAATTTGGTGTTATGATAAAAGGAGGATGTGAGATGACATGTTTCATGGCATCGGATGCATCCTTGATTTCCATCTTAAATGGGTGCTCTTGCAAGTTTCCATAACAAATGTCATGTAATTAATTATGTGTCATGTGTTATGATGTTTCAAGAACTACATGCTAACGGAAATGACATTGTTCAATTCTTACCTTTTGTTCACATTTTTTATACATATGAATCTTTTCTTTTTATAGCACCATAACAATGTGGGTGAGATCACTACCATCCCTTCAACCATGGGTACCCATGGGTAACCATGGGTACCTTTGTTTGCCTGTGCTTGTCTTTGAGCACTTTGTTTTGTGGTCATTCAATACCTTACATGGTTAATTTTTTACCATCGTTACATAACACTCACATTATAGGTTCTCTCTCTTTAGTATTTATATCATTTTGAGTACCCAACTTATAACCAAATGACAAGTTAAAAAGTAACTATTAAATAAAATTAATGTTGAAATTGTTTAGTGTACTTGTGCAACAATAATTATAATATATTTTGAAAACATGTGATTTTTGAGAAAATGAAATCTAATGAATATAAATTTTTCAAAAGCACTTTTATATTTAAACCAAGGATTTGATTTACATTCCAAAAGTTGAAAGCCTTCACAATCCTAAATCAAGTAAGGAGTATCTCTCAACTTCCATAGCTTGAAAACCCTTTGCCCATTACCACCTTAAATATATTATCCTTTACAAATTAAATAACTAAAACATATTTTCTAGTTTTGCTTTTAAACATAGAAAAATTCCCCCATTTACTAGTGTTAGAATGTGGATCTTGTCCTATTCTCCCCTCCTCCTCCTCTTGTTTCCCTCTCTTTCCCCATTCTCACTTTCTCTTTGGAATAAAGTCTTGTGGGTTCATGTGAACTAGAATGTGAAATCAAAAGTTGAATACACAATCATAAGAAGTAGACTAGCAAATTGCAAAGTGCTAGAAACTAATGTCAAGGCCGAAGAGTGCAAATAGTAAAGACTAATAAGCAAGAAATAGCATTTGACTTGGACTCACATGTAATTTTTCTTTGAGTGAGAATTGCAAGAAATAGCATCAAAACTTGGACTCATATATAAATTTTCTTTGAGTGAGAATTTTTTTGGCTCTCCATGTAAAAAGGGAGAGAGACTATGTACTTCTCCTAAAGCAAAGCAAAAACATTTTGAAGAATGTCCACAAGGTGGTACAATGAACCCTAAATGTGAGATCATTTTCCTATTGGGAACATCATGGAGAATTTTCTATGTTACGTGTTGGTGGTTTGAAGTTTGAACTTAGGCCCCCTTTACACTAGGAGTCAAGGCTGAACAAACTTGGCGACAACTTTTGAGCATTTTTGGGTTGTTGTTTGGCCCCAAGAGTTGCAAATTGGCTTCCCAAATTTGACGATATCATTTTTTTAAGCCTTGGAGGGAGGCAATACAAGGCCATAAAGTTCATTCATTTATTAGTAACTTGGGGGCAAATTGAAAATATTTTTTCTATTTCATCCTTGACTCCTTGTGTAAAGCCCATGAGGCTAATCTCAACTTTTGCACCAATAGGAATGCTTGATTTGGGTTGAACATTGGCCTTGACTCCTAGTGTAAAGGGGGCCTTAGTAGTAGTGTTTTTTTTGGTTTTTAGCATAACCTTTAACGTCACACAAAAGAAAACAGAATGACACAATTTTGTGGAAAAGCACTGTTTTATGGCGTGCTCTTAAGCTTTCTTCTTCTTCTGCTTCACCCCCATGAGTGACACAATAACATGCCTTGTTGCATACTTGATCCTTGAGGGAATGAGTGAAGAAGGTAGGAAAACAGCCCAGTTTCATGGGCTTGTAAAATGTTATAAGTAATGCATGTGCATGTGTTGTTGTTGTTGTTGTGTCGTGTTTTTGGGTTTGAAGGAAAAGCTTGAAAACAAACAAACCGAGGGTTGTGTCACAACTGTGACCTTGCCATTTACATTAAAAAGTATCTTCAGGCAAAACAAGAATTATGGAAACTCAAATATTTTCACCCTGCAAAAATATAATCTTCAAAAAATCCTCTAAAAGAAACCAAACTCATTCAATATATTATAACTCTATTATAACTAATCTCAAGTTTCAACACAAGCCAAAATATCATCTTTCAAAAATCCTCAGATAATAAAAATAGACCTATTATTCATTACCTAGTAGGTGCCAAAATCCCTTAAGCTACTATACTCTATAATGAATCTAAACACAATATCCCAATTGCCTTGGTAGGCAAGGCCAACAAAGCCAACCTTTATTGTCCACAAGTCTGCCTGGAAGAAGCAAAATGTTTGCTTATTTTCTTTCTTTCTTTCTTTTGAGCCACCTCAGGATGCCATGATAGTGAACCCTAAATAAAAACCCTTGCACCAAAACACCATTCACATGGAGGTGGCAAAGGGAATAAACTAAGAGAACAAACCAATCTTAACTCTATCCCCATTCATACATAAAGAATGCAATAATTCAAAATATGACTTCATAAGTGAAGTGTCATTCGGGTTAAGGAGGGCAAGGGGTACATGCTTTGAAATAACTCATCCCTATAATCTAATATCTTCATTTTCCAAAGATTTGGTTTCTAGATAGGGTAGAATGAGGAGGTTATTTCGCCTCCCTTGCTTTCAAAAGACTGTGAAAGAACTAGTGAAGATTCACGATGTAGTTGGAGGAGAGCACCTTAAAAATGTAAGATCCCTTCGAAGAAATTTGGTGGGTAGCTTTGTGTTCATAGGCAGGAGCTTACACTTGTAAGGTTTCCTCCTTTTCTTTCTTTTACATATCTATCATTTTGGTGCTTTTTCCCAATGGTGTTACAAGGCAACTTTCAACCTAGTTCTTTGTGTGCAATAAGGCCCTTGGAACGGGGCATACCCAGAATCCAGAGTCCATCCAAAAAACCATCTATATCTGCCAGTGCAACGAGGTTTAACAAAAGTGTCCAGTGATCACAACAGGTGGTAAGATTTCCTAAGAGCTGTTCACATAATTGCAGATATTGCAAATGTCCATCCGTCTGTACAACACTTCTCATTACCGAAAGTGTTTGTTTCTCCTTTGCTTCCCAAAGAAAGAAAGGTCCTGTTTTCAAGACCCCGAGTGAATGACAGGGGGAATAATTGCACTTGAGAAAAAACGCTTTGCAGCAACCATTAAGTACAATCTTATTGTCTTCAAGGACCTTGAAATCTCAATAGCCCACTTCAATAGCCCACTCCAATCCAATGAGAGGGTTCTAAACTCTACGAATACCTAACTCATCTTCTGCTTCTTCAATGTTCTGCCCTGCACTTTGAGCAAGCCGATAATACAGAAGCATAGCTGTGGCCATGCAGGACCTGCTTGGAAGATATAAACATATGATTAGTACTAGTTGAGTGGTGGATGTCTGAAATACATCAAACATGGCAGGCAGGCACAGTATAACATCCATTTGGCACAGCTGATACTCAGATGCCACAACTCCTTTGGGAAAGAAGGTGCCAACTTCACAGATCCAGCATGGACTATTTTGCTGTACCTTTGCTATCTTTATAGGTGGCTTAAGAACTTCTACCTAACCACATCTGTAAGGCTAGTATGGCAATCCAAACCTCAGATCAGAACACTCTTAACTTTCACCCATGCTGTTCAATTGGCAGACTTGCTTTCTGGACAATGTGACCTTGGTATCACTGCTCAAAGTTAGATGTTTCTGAACTAAAGAAAAGATGAGACCCAACATATGAAAACCAAAAGAAATTGGAAGGTATCAAAAGTTGCACCATCTACTTTTCCTGAGCTTGCAGTACCACTTTGCATTGTAACACGTAGATACATGTTTTCCAAATGAAAAAGAGTAAGCAAAACCTGGGACCAACGCAGCCCATCACATATGAGAAGGGGAACAATTTACTCACATTATTGCTAGAGCCAGGATCACTTTTCTCACATCAAATGTGGAGGAACGCTGTCGGCGACGCCGCTTCCCATCAATGAGCTCTTCAGCCTCAAGCGTCTCACGCCCATCCTTCCAGGTTGGGGCAGTCACTGGTAGACCTGGCAGTGCAGGAGTCCAGAATGGTAGCAGGTACTTGAAAATTTGCCTATATGCTGGACCTGCACTAGCATATAAAGTTCACATCAAAGAAAGAGAATGTCAGGCATGATGCATGAAAAGTAACATCTTGATGTAAGATATTACAGCCTGCAGACAGCATGGCTGACAATGTGACATAGAAAATCACCTCGCCGAGTGTACTTATGACGGCTTCCATCATGATCTTGATCATCCTCATAATCCACATGTCCTCCGAAATTTGTTCTATCCCCACGGACTGAGGACTTCCTTGTCATGGCTCCAGGTTGTAGATGCTGTGGCATGCAAGAAATATTAGGTTAATATGGAACCCCCGACTGAAGCATACTTGTGCTTTTCAAGAAAGCAGATTCTCTACACTGTTGGTGCAGCACAACATTTCCTCAGGTCCAATAGGCCTAGATACAACAGCCATGTGCAACAAACATCCTCAAGCTACCTTGCAGCATGATTTCTCAACCCAAGAGAGTTCAAATTCACTGTGGATGGACTATTTATATACCATAGAGAATCTTTTACTATCCAGCAAGAGGAAGTAGCACTTACAGCAGCTGCCGCTGTTGCCTTCTGGAATCGGGACTCCTGCGATTTAGTACTTACAGAGGCCGTCCCTGCGCCTGCAGAAGTTGCTGGCATCATGCTAGACAGGGAACCAAAACCTGGGCCATTGGCCTGAGCTGTGGAGGCACTTGCATCCTGAGCAACCAGACCTTCACCCACATTAACATGTCTGACCCCCAAGTCATTGCTGCCGTTTGCAGCATCCACTCCTGTTGTTGATGGGGAGGTGACAACCAGCTCAATTTCAGAAGATCCAGTGACTGGCACAGCAACCTCAGCAAGTGGACCTACAGCAAAAGCAGGTGGGGGATCTCTTGTTGGAGTTGACTGAATAGATATGTCAGATCCCAGAAGAGTTGTTGCCACACTTGTCTGCAATCCAATGACATGAGGCACCATGAGTTAAGAAAAAGAAAGATAACGATCAAATGGTCAAACACTTCTATTTTCCTCTGTGGTTGGGGCTGCAGTATCTTCATATTCTATCATCTTGCTAACAGGATGCACTCTTTGGGCGCTTTAGAAAAATTGAGCATTAGCTCCAAGGAAAACCGCCACTTCAAACAGAGGTGTTCTGAGTACACTCCCTCTCTACATCTCTCTTGTAAACAACAGACAGTCCAAACTGGACCTTGGGTCTAAGGTCACAGGGCTACAGCAAAAAAAAAGATCTCATGTAGTGGTACTAGTCCCCAGGTGATTACTAGCCACTAAAGAAGAATCTGCAGAGTCAGAACCAATCATATACATCAAGCAACAGGAGGGAGTGCCATCACTCAATCTATATTTAGCAAACCAATCTTTTGGTAAACAAATTATTTATCTCTCTTGCTAGCAAGATAGGTTGTCATATCTCTCACAGGTCAGATGTGCAAGCAAACTTATTGAAATACATGAACAAGGTAGACCTCAGACAAAGTGACTTTACCTCAGAGATGACACTTTTTAGTCTGCTGTAAAGAGCTGATTCAGAATCCTTGAAGAACTTATTTGGAGGCCATACCTGTCAACGACAGAGATGAATCTTCATAAGTGCTGAGAACTTCTCCATACTTATGATTTAAGTAAACACTGAATAGTGTCGAAAGCCAATCCAATAGAAAGGTTATAGACATTTCAGATCTCACAAGAAATTAGCAAATAGCAGAAAGAGAACAACCTCAACCCTAAAATATAGGGTTAAGAATTACACTTTTTTCTGACATGTAAAAGCAAGCTTAGTCTCACAAGTTAGTATCCCTTGCCATTTGAAGGCAGTTGTGCTGTTGAAACTTTGAGTGGAACATTACTTACTGAGGTAGAACATGTTGGGCATACATAGCCAGCAGGGGCTGTATGTGGAGGGAAGCTTTGCAGATGAGACTGCAAGCAGCTTGAATGCAAAATGTCTGCAAATCGAATCAGAATGTAAGCCTATCAGTGTTGCTTGCATTGTTGGTATCAGTTTCACAGCAACTGAATACAAGAGGGTGAAGGTAGAGTACACTACATATCAATTGACTTACGTAAGCAACCAAGACGTGTAGTGGCTGTATTCTCATCCTCAAGAATCTGTTCACATGAGCTACACTTGGGTGGCCAGTCATAGTCACCATCAATCACCCAGTCTGAATATGTCTTGACCTGTACCATAACACAAAAGAAAATAAAACTGAAGGCCTTTTCTCTGTAATGCAGATGTACTTCTCAAATGAATTATTGTCAAGGTTAATCCTCCAGCTACTTCCAGTAAAAATCACCTTGAGATGTACACGATACGACATAAAAACATCAAGTTTTCAGTTGCAGTAAAGTTGATCTTGTCTTATGTGTGCAGCCTCCATACCTTTCCAATCAGCCTCCCACCCAATTTCAACTCTCTCTCAGATTTGACACCCAGAAAGCTACAGCAAGCAAGCACAGTGTGTATGCAAGCCCAGGCACAAACACACACGCTCTTGCTCTCTCTCTCTCTAAACCCTTTCTGGTATGTAGAAAGGCAACTTTAACATCTGCAAAAAGCTAGTGTCATTCTGCTTGTTGTTTACAAAGAGTGCCAGTTCTAGATCTGGCAATGTGACTGCCCACCCTAAGCCATAGATTCAAATGGAATCCCAGGTAGGATGTCCTTCTGTTGAAACCAAACAAATGCAGAGAGAAAAAGCTGCTTCCAGCTGTGATGTAGGTGTAAGGAGGCCCATTTTGATTCTTCAATGTGATGACTTGGGCACTGCAATCAGAAAGTGTCCTTTTGCATCCCAGCGATGCAAGACTTAACTTGTACCCAAATCCCCCTAGTCATGCTTGCATCTGGTGTGAAACATTAGGGTAAAGCAGATCAATCCTAAGAGACAATCTGGAATGATGGCACAGATCATTCCTATTTACTGCAGTGAATTTGCCCCCAAAAACATTGCACAGGAGCACAACCTCTTATATAAGCCTGCACCAATGAAAACAATGTAGAGCCAAACAAAAAAAGCACAGACAGAAGCCATACCACACAAAATCGATGCTCCGGAAAACATACACATTCTGCACAAACTGGAGCCTTGTGCACAAAACAGTAGAGCTTCGTAGCCTGCCATCATCACCACCCATCACCACATCATGTACTGTCAATCCATCTCACCGCCTGACAAACTTGCAAATCGCACATGAGCTTACACTCACTGTGGCTTCCAACAAAGCTGAAGGGGATTCGAATTTGGTCAAAAGAAACAACACCAGTAACCCTAATCCTCATCTGCACCAAGACTTCGCAAGAACAACGACTGGACCCAGAATGCCATGTACCGAACAAACCCTAAATCTAAGGGAGGGGGTAGCACAAACCCATGCTTGAAAACAACAGTAAGAGATAGTATTCAAAATGTAAACAGAAAATAGATGCTAAAAAAACCCACAAAGTGTTGGCGATGAAAGAAAACACCGACACCCTACTACTACTACCACTACTACTGGCAATGGTTGTCACTTGTGGATGACGCTCTCAGAGACAGAGTGAAACGAGGAAGCCCCGGGATCTGGAGATCTAGGGCAAGGGAAACATGATACAAACCAAAGAACCGCCATCATAAAAACACCCGTCACATCAGATCTTGCTGCTCAAGCAGCACCCACCACCATCACATACAAAAGGGAGCAACCCTAAACCACTTGCTCACCTTGCGGCACTTGCAGACCACCATGACTGCAACGAAATGGGCCGGTAGCGCAGCAGCGCTTGGAGCGAGTCTGTCACCGCGCAGAGTAGCACTCCACACACAAATGAGAGCGAGAAAGAGAGAGAGAGACATAAAGATTCGTGCAACGCCCCTGCCTCATCTTTCTCGCTCGCACGCTCGCTGAACGTATATACGTATACGTGCGCTGCACTGTACGTACGTGTATACTCGCTGCAATCATACGTATACGTAGATGTAGGGTAAAGGCCCATGTTAGGGACATTCCCAAAATAAGGCCTAGGGTAAGGACCTAGGGGACCTAAGGTGGGGGGGGTAGCCAAGCCCAGCACCTAACATTTGGTAATGTTTGTCCCAACCCCACCGGTGGTGGGTGGGCCTTACCAAGTGTAAAAGCAGTGGTGAACCTTATCGTAAGCCTAAACATTTATGTTGATGACTAGGCAATAGGAGTCGGGAGGGATCTTAAGCCTAATGTTTAGGACAACGAGGGATCTTAAACAAAGCCTTCTATTTTTAGGAACAAGAGGGATTTTATTATCTAATTTGTCATGGGAGGGTTGGTGAATTCTTGTAGTTCTTAAAAGTGTTGATTTTTAAGATATACAAAATATTCTCAATAAAATAATGGTCCAAATTGATGGATGGTGATGCCATTTTGGTGGGCTTTGTTGGGGGGATAGATCTATCATGGTGGTTTATTGAAATTGAATGGTTATGGGCATGTCATTTGGTTATGGATCATCTTATCATAACTTTGTGTGAATTTTGATAATGAATTGAATTGAAGGTTTAGATGTTGAGCATTAAAATTGATGCCATTACGACTTGGAATTGACTAGTTATAATCACAAAGAGTTGTAAGGTTTCATCCATCATGATACAAATTAGATCATAAATTTTAATGAACTTTCTAGCAAATTGACTTGATGCAAAATTTTAAAATGAAATTTCTAGGTCATATGGAAACACTTTGAAAGCTACTTGATAATCAATGGACAAAACCATTCTACCAACCATGAAATGGTTGAAGTGTGAAGCTAGACAAGTATTTAGAAACAAAATATTTCAATGATATGCAAGTGAAAAATATATTGCAATATTGGCACATAATTATCAATTTTGTGAAAATATGATTTGATATTATAATGAGACATGACATAGAAATGTTAAACTTTTTAGGAGTGATTCTTAAAGTTGTTTGGTTCTTTTTAATTTTTGTGATTATGGTTTCTATTTTATTATATTGTCAAATTTTGATTGCTCATAAAATTGTTTGTGATCATTTTGGTACATTGAAGGGATATTTACATAAATAGGAGTGGATAATTGGTTCAAACTTCATATGCATTCATTATTAAGTTTTTTTTTTGGTCGTGGATAATGTAAATGTTATGTAAAACAATGCATGTGACCACAATTTTAAGGACCAACTTAAATTCTATATATATATATATATATACCAACTTAAGTAACATTCTTCACCATCTTTTGAACAAACCAACAATCTTGTTGTGCGTACACATCTTAGTAATATTTTGAATAAAATTCAAATGATTTTTTTTTTCAAAAAAAAAATCATTTTTGTGCATTTTAGATGGTGGGAACATGAAAGGTAAATTCCAATATCATACATCACCATGGTGTAGTTTTGACCTTCCAAAGGTATTTGATGAAAATTTCACCATGGACATTCCATTTGGGACCTATTGATAAACCATATAATTATAAATTAAGTATAATTAAATTTCAATTTAAAAGTAAATATATTGCTAATATACATCATATTAAATATGTTGAGAGTTAATTATTATCCATTCACACAAAAACTAAGATTTTCATTTTGTTTTTCAATATTCATATAACAATTGCTAGTTATTTTGATTTGTTGAACATTAGTACTCAAAGAAAGAATATCACTTAGATAATATTTTTGAAACACTCAACCAAACTTGACCCCTACAATTGAATTGAATGTTATGCAAATTGTTCCATAATATTTTTTTTTCCATCATATTTGAAGGCCATATTATTGTTATTCTTAAAAAATTATTGATAACACTTCAAAAACCTATAATAATCAATTAATTGGTAGGTATATAAACTAACACCATACATTATAAGTAATTATTTTACACATTGTGTCCAAAATAGTAAATGAAAAATATTGAAATAATTATCCTTGTATTAATTAATGTTGTAAATTCATCCTTATGATAAAACCATTCAAAAACTCTCAAGTGTTTTTGTTCATAAAATTGGAAGAGCCAAAAAAAAATCCATTTACAAGGGAAAATAGTCGAAAAAGCTGAAATTTTTTTTTGCCTTACAAAATTGAAAAAAACCATGAAAGTTTCCTTAAGTGATTAATTAGAAGGTTATATAAGTGAACATTTGATTGTTGTGGTGGCCAAGCCCTCAAAACCCTAATGTGTTGGCCTAAATGTTTTTATTATTGGCGAAATTAAAATTTTACAAATTGGAAAAAGTGATTTTGGAGGTTGTCAGTTGCCAAAAGTGGGGAAAAAAAAGAGGAAAAAATCGCCAAATTCCTGTACTTGGTTTTCATTTTGTAGCCAGAAATATAGAAGGATGATTTTACTTTGTTTGTAGATTATGCCATATTTGGCTAAATATTTCAAGGGATGATTGCCAATTTTCTAGATGTTTTTATCAGTGTTTGTTTTTTTTAGGGCGAAATTTTGCCAAATGAGGATTATTATTTTTTCAAATTAGTGAATTTTTATTGTTTTTGGATATGCTCAATCGCCAAATTTAGAAAAAAATTCCAATTTTTAAAAAAATCGCCAGATTATATCCTAAGTTATAATAACAGATAGCCAAAAAAAAGAAAGAAAAAAGATGCTAGACTTTTTGTTTCCCTTTCATATTTTCCTAAAAAAAATGGCACTGGAACTTACTATGGATGATTGCCACTTGAGCGACATCACAAAAATTGGAATAAAATAATTATACTAAAAATAAACTAAAAATATATAAACCACTGGAACTTTCTATGGATGATCGCCACTTGAGCAACATCACACAATTGCCAAAAAGAAAAAAGAAAACAAAAAGGTTTCCATGGATGATCGCCACTTTGGCTACAGACCAAAAACCCTAAAAAATTACGGTGCAACGGAAGCCTGCGCTTGCAGAACACCCCTTCCGACGACGACACTTGCGTCGCGTTCGTTC
>Ga0209611_10012345_pt1 | contig 12034 bp, 7 predicted proteins | sample S1TSphgellanicum_3_FD_187693 | JGI IMG/M metagenome (GOLD analysis project Ga0209611, IMG submission 187693) | Host-associated microbial communities from peat moss isolated from Minnesota, USA - S1T2_Fc - Sphagnum magellanicum MG (SPAdes) (version 2) | ecosystem: Host-associated > Plants > Peat...
TTTTTAAAAAAAAAAAAAAAAAAATTTACAAAATTTTGTGGGAATGGAAACCAAACAAGGAACCATTCCAAATTTACAACTAATTTTTTCTACTTTTCGTGTCAAAAAAATTACAAAACTTTGGGACCATGAAACCAAACAAGGAACCATGTCAAATTTACGCTAGATTTTTTTCTAAATTTTTCCAAATTTTTCTAAGTTTTTTAATCAAAAAATTACAAAACTTTGTGCAAATGAAACCAAACAAGGAACCATGTCAAATTTACACTAATTTTTTTCTAAATTTTTCCAATTTTTTTCAAGGTTTTTTAATCAAAAAATTGCAAACTTTTGTGCATATGAAACCAAACAAGGAACCATGTCAAATTTACACTAATCTTTTTCTAAATTTTTCCAAATTTTTCTAAGTTTTTTAATCAAAAAATTACAAATTTTTGTGCAAATGAAACCAAACAAGGAACCATGTCAAATTTATACTAATTTTTTTCTAAAATTTTCCAGTTTTTTTCAAAGTTTTTAAATCAAAAAATTGCAAAATTTTGTGCATATGAAACCAAACAAGTAACCATGTCAAATTTACACTATTTGTTTTTAATTTCCAAAAATTTCCCAAAATGTTTTTTTTTGTCAAAACAGTTCACTTTTTTTTTTCTGCCAAAGAAACACTGGTTGACTCCAGTGATTTTTTTTTCCTCAATTTTTCTGATGTTGCATTATTGGCTAGCATCCCAAAAAGGATTTAACATTAGAAGGTGATAGGGCTTTTTCTTAAATTTGTCTAAATAATAGAAAAAATTAGTAAAAACAATTGCTACCAAACTAAAATTGGAGTGCAAATGTGATGAATTTTTTTTTTTTAAATTCTTACAAATTTTTGGGGATTCCTTTCAGAAAAATGAGAATATTCTGACAAAATGTTCCTTTTTATTTATTTATTTCTCATTTTGGCGAAATTTCATGCCAGCATGCTGTTTTTATTTATTTAATTATTGTTTTTGTAGTGAATTTTGGAAGAGGATGTTTGTTTTTTTTTTCTTAAATTTTTTTTTAATTTTTTAAAAAGTCAAATATGGGAATGGGGAAAAGGCTCAACTTTCAAGTATTGGGTGGGCAATATTTAGCAATATTATTAATCAGCAATATTTTTGAGGTATTATTGTTAAGTCAAAAGTTTGGATGAAAGAAGTTTTGGGGTGGGGTATTTTGCTTTGAACTTCTAGGTGATTTTATAGAAGATAGTGCTAATTTTCATTTTTCTTGAGTAGGCTAAAGTTCTTTTGTTGGCCTTGCCTTGGTAGATTTATTATGTGTTTAGATTCATTATAGAGTATAGTATAGCTTAAGGGATTTTTATAGGCCCGTAGGTAATAAATAATAGGTCTATTTTTTATATAAGGATTTTTGAAAAATGATATTTTGGCTTGTGTTGAAACTTGAGATTAGTTATTATAGAGTTATTATATTATCTTGAAGGATTTTGGTTTCTTTTTAGAGGATTTGTTGAAGATTATATTTTTGCATGGTGAAATATTTGAGTTTCCATAATTCTTCTTCTTTGGCCTTAAGATATACTTTTTAATGTAAAGGGCAAGGCCACAGTGTGACACACACACCCCTTGTTATTATTTGAAAATCAAAGTTTGAAATAGTACAAGTGTTGGATGAGCATTTTTTATATGTTTTTTGGGGGGGGAGAAAAGTGGGTGTTTCAAACTTTCTTCTATTTCACTATTCACCATACAACACAGAAATAGCTTTCAAATGCTGACACAAAACCAAAACATTCTTTACAAAATTCATCAGTAGAGTGAACCATGTCAAAATCAAACTTCAAAGAGTCTTATTCATATGAATTAATTTGATGCATTTCCTCTTGTGCTTTTAAATTTTTTTGAAAATGCAATCCATTGAAGGTTTCACATTCTTTATTAGGTACCATAGTGCAAGTCAAGGTTCTTTTTTCCCAATTTTGTGGTTTCGAAAGTTTGGTGAATTTTCTCCAATTTTTTAGAATTTTTTTAAAATTAACTCTTTTTTAAAAATTTCAATTCTTTCCCGAAATTTTTTTCACAACAATGCAAAACTCACCCCAAAAAAAAAAAAGGCTGGTGTAAGGGCAGCTTCAACACACATTTGCTGAATAATTAACTGATTTTGAAGATTCCGTGCTAAAAAGTTGAGTATTCTTGAACATTTCAAAAAAAATTATATGTTCCTTGACAAAAAAAAAGTTGCCCTTTGAATTATTATTTTTCAAAAATTTCAACATTTCTACAAATAATATAATTAGTGTCAAAGATGCCAAGGCACTACCGTCTTAGAAAATCTTGCAAATAAAAAGACCATCTCAATTGGCTTGTCGTAATTTGCATAATTGGGGGGGTTTTGTTTGGACAAGAAAAAGAAGCAACATCCAAATGTAAGTTACTTAACCGTGCAACTAAAGAAACACAAAAGGGTGTAAAGCATTCAAGGAAAAAATTTCTACTCTATTTGGAAAGCACCTTATATCAATGAATAGCAATACTCCTCCTAGAAAGGGGAAGGGGTATTATTAACCTCCTCCTTATTGCAACAAGTGAACCTTGTCAAAAGTCTATAAACATATGTGGATCACAAGGTGGTAGGAGTAGGAAGGATCTTACACCTACTACACATTGGAGTGGGAGTGAAGTTATGTGTACTTATAGGTGTAATTCCTCTAACTCCTAAAATGATAGATCTTTGCATAAGATCCCTACATAATAAGTGTAAGATCTTCCCTTTAAATCCAAGGATATTCATGAAAATAAGATGACTTTTAAATACACTATGAAATTTACGAAAATGTTTTAAGAACTCCTTTTAGTTACTAAGATCATGACCTATAATGTAAAATTTTCATGGTGATGAATATATATATATATATACACACACACACACACACACACACATAACAATGTTTGCTAAAAATAATAATGTAATTTGGGGGACCTCCAAAAGGCACAATTTCCCATTCAAACTTAGCACGAGGAGATTTCAATTAGTCTCCAAAGAATAGAAGTGTTTTAGTAGGATGGGAACCTCTATCATTAACCCAAATGGATTTTAACTCATTTCAACCATAAAGTTGATGATTTTCTTGATTGTTATGTGAAGGAAGGCACTATTGTTAATGCATTGCACCTTGGACCTCAAGCTCCCTCAATTCCTATGGGGGAAGATTTTTGAAGTTAATTTTGTTCCATGAATTCCTATGATTCAAAACTTTTTTCTAATCTTCATTTAATCAAAGTTTGGTTACTAAACCTAGGGGACATTAAGAGGGGGACTAATGACATTTGTTTTATGTAAGAAGTTTTCTTGGTTGAATAGTACATAAGAACTTGAGCTTCAATCTTGAATTGTGGAACCACACTCTCTTTTAGAATAAATAAATAAAAATTAAACAAAGACAAGCAAAGGAATAAACATATATTTGCTAACATTCTTCTTTGATATGCTCTTCATTTTAGCAAGTAGTTTTAGTTTTTTTTAGTTTCAACTTATTTTTGGAAAATAACTTAATGTCACAACTATTATATTTGGAATATATTTTGAATTTTTGAATTTTGTTTTTGGTGATTGGCCAATGAATGAGGCCCAACATAAAAATAAATATTGTGACCATCTAATGTGTCCACAATTAAATGATAAAAACAACTTGTACCCTCACTATGGATTTAACATATAACTTGGGTGAGGTATCCTACTTTATTTCCATGTGTATAAGGAAGATTTTATTTTATTTAAATATTTGTGTAAGAATTTAAGAAAAGTTTTTTGGGAAAAGAAAGATATAATTGGGGTCAAGATTGTTGTCACATTATAAATTTTTTTCAATTTTTAAAGATGCATGTGCTTGAACTTCAACAATGTCATTACTATGAAAAAAATCACAATTTTTGCATATTATGATAGGTCAAAATAGAAAAAAAAATGTAAAAAAAAATTGGTTTTTTAAAATTTCATATGATGTGATGTTAAAATGTACTTCAGATCATATTAAAAAATGCAAATATACTCATGAAATGATTGAAATGATTTTTAATTTTTATAGATTTTAATTTTGACTAAATTTTGTGATTGAAATAGGTAATTTGTGAATCATGTGAAAATTTTGATAATTATCATATCACAAATGGGTTTTTAAAAAGGAAATGACAATAAATATGTGGTAAATGAAAATTTTGTCAAACAATCATTTTCAAATGAAAGATAACAAGAAATGTGAAGTGCACCATTTTTTTTAGTTCAATTTCAAACTTTTTTAGTTGACTAATTCAAACCAAAAACTAGTTTAATCTAAAATTTTAAAAATGGGCTTTATTATATTTCATATACCATAAATATATCCATTATTCTTTGAGTTTAATGTTATTTATTTATTTATTTAAATAATATTAAAGGACATTAATTTTTGAAAATCAAAATATAAAGCCCAAACACGATGTAGCACATTTTGAAGGTATATAATTTTGATACATGTGAAACTAACCCAATTGGTCCCTTGTAATGTGTTTTCACCCCACAACAAAAAAAAAATTAGTATTTTGGGTGCAAACACACTAAGCCCCCAAAAATTGTAGTTACAAATATAGTCTTTCTACAATTAAAATTTAACATATAGACATCACATCTTGGATTATTTTTACTTGTTTTAAGTATATTTGATTAGCTTTAAACTTAATATAATCAATTATTTTGAAAATTGCAACAAACATTGAAGAATTTGAATGTATGGAATATAGTTGTGACCAAATATTACCCATCACAAAATTTGAAAACTTGATTATGTACTTAAAAAGTAAAGTTGTCAATGGAATTCTTGGGTGCATTTTTTTATGGTGCATGATATTGATATACATTAATTCAATCTAGAACAATCTAGAAATTTAAAACTTTTGGATGAAATTCCATTCAAAAAATGTGTGTTTTTGCATTTTTTTTAGCAATGAATGCATAATAATATCTTCCTTTCAGGAAAAAACCACTACCATATGAAAAAAAAGATTTTATAGATGCACATTGCTTTATTTTTTCAATTTCTTTTTGTTTGGTAATGTTTCATGAATCACAAACATGAAGCCCTATGGTCATTGAAAAACTATAAGTCATATACTCTATGTACATTGATTTTATTCAATCTTCCTCATCTAACCGTTGGATCAAGAATTAATTTTGACTCAAAATTAACTTTGAGTTCCAAAATGTTGTTGTGAAAATTCTAATTTTTTTTGCTTGTGTTTAGGTTAGTCAAAGGATGCCATCAAGATTTTAATTTACTATATAATATAATATTTGTTATACATCACCTTTTTGAACAAAAGTGGCTCACCCTTAAGTGTGCTTTCACCCTTTTATAACTCATTTTTAAACATATTTTGAATAAAATATGAGTTGCTAAACATTGATGATCAACCATTCAATTGCAAATTTGAAATGGGTTGATTAATTATGTACATTTTTCTTAATAGCAGGAATTGCATGAAACACATATTCCAACTAAGTTGCAAGTTGCGTGCAACAGTAACTTGTGTCGCATGGTTGTTCATTTAAAATACTTCACAATTGCATCACAAAATGTAATGTACAATGAATAAATGTTAAACATGTTGTAAACAAGTTTGACATCTAATAACATCATCGCCTTTTTATCACATTAGGTCTGTAAAAAAATGGTGGTATGATAGAAGATATAAAAAATGTTGTAATTTGAAATAAGAATCCATGTTTTAATAGGTTTAATTTTGTGCTTTTCAAATTAAATTTTCACATTGTTAATGGTCTAATTTTGTGTTGGTTTTTCATTTCCCTCAAATGATTTGAACTTTTTTGTCAACCAAGGTTTTTTTTATTTTCCTCCACCCATTTTTCCCACTCTTTCAATTTCTCACCTTTGTCCCAAGCTACAAATGCCACTACGCTTATGGTCATAATAAACAATGGTTGTGTTAGGGTTAGAAAAAAAGTGTATGAAACAAATGCATATTCATGACTTATTTTTTGGTTTCAAACCCAATGTTGAAGGAAGAACTTAAACTCCTTTAAAAGCAAATATGAACATCAACATTAGTGACATTTCTTCTAGTTTGTTATATTAATCTTGAATTGAAAGGTCAAATGCTATGTGTGAAAGGTCTTGTTTTTTATTGATATAATTTTGAAAAGATCCTTTGATTGTTCAATTTGAATATTATTCCATAAACTTTTTTATTGAACAATATATTCTTGAAGGGTTTTAATTTAAATTTGGGCTTTCCCAAAAAACCTCAAACCCAAGGAGGACACTAGTAAAAAAAGAAAAAAATACGTGAAGAAAAATATAGGGTGCAATATATTGGTTGTTGAGTAAAAATTGTAAGTTAATTAGTTAAAAATAGGGTACATTTTATTCAAATAATCTATTTAATTATAATATAGGGTATGTAATAATCTGAAATAATGGATAATAATTAATATAAGGTGGCTTTAATATGCATATATTAGAAAATTAGATAAAAACTAGGTTGGACAATTATTTAATACTCCCTTTTAAAATGGTTGTTTAACACATGTAAATCCAAACTTTACACATTATGTTCCGCCCGATGCCTTGAATTAATTAAAAATTATTTAAAGTTCAAAAAGTGTAAAAAAAATCATAACAGATCAATATCATATATAATAAAAGGCGTTTTTTTGGGAACCTTCACTAAATGAACTACCAACAACTTTCATTTCCTCGCTTATGAGAAGAACCATTAATTTTTTGAAAATTAGGAATTTAAAGAAAAAATTAAAGTTCAAAACTAGTTATAGTTTCTCCCAAGACCATCATTCAAGGTCATAGTTGCTAACTTATCATCATTTACATGGGTTCCAATAAATGCAAAAACATCTACAATGTATTTTTCACCTTGATAATACAATCATCGATGCTCAACTTGATTTTCTACAAATAATGCACACTACACTAAAGCATAGATTTGATTATTAGGATAACTTGCAATTATTGTCCTAATGTAGTCATGTAATCATATTTTGTTTCAAGTTATGACCACAATTATGGTCAAAATTATGACTACATCACTATATATATGATTATAAGTGATTATAATTGTGAATCCAATTAATTGACTAGTAGTTAGGTTGAATTGGAATTGACCTTATTTATGGGCACCTTTGTGAAAATTAACATATATTTATGTATGTGTCATTGATTTATATGAGGTTTTATTTATTTTTTATTTTTTCTAATTTAGATGAAGTCTTGGATTCTTTTTTTAAGAATTGAACTAGTTGGTTAATATGATTTTCAAACTTTTGGTTTAATGTAATCAGATATAGTTTAATTAAATAGCCTAATTTCCCTTAATGTAACCTACTTTAACCTAATATAGTCAAATTTAACCAAATTTAGCCTAAGTAACCTAGTTTATCCTAATTTAGTATATTTTTGCATAATTTAACCTAAGTAGCCTAGTTTAATGTAACTTAATTTAGTTTAAAGAGCCTAGTTTAATTTAATTTGATTTAATTTAACATATTATAATTTAATTTAGATTAAATAGCTTAATTTAACTTAATATACCTTAATTTAACCTTAACAACTCAGTTTACCTTTGTTTAGTGTGATTTAAACTTAGCTTAGCCAACATTTCAATCTAAACTTAGCTTAGCCAAAATTTCAATTTAATCATAATTTTAAAATCTAGGTCAATTCCATAGTTTAAAAATTGTCATATGACATAATCAAGGTTCAATTATTTTGTGTAATTTAACCTAATTTAATCAAAGTAACCTAATTTAATCTAAATATTTTATATTAGACGAAATGGTTTATTTTAGCTTAATTTAACTTGAATAATTTAGTTTAATTTAAATCCATGGAACCTAATAAATGTACTTGTTAAAAAATAAAATGAAAATATTTATTTAAGTGTTTTCTATGATTTTTCAAAGTTTGATAGGTCTAGGAAAATCAAGGTGTGACTTTCCTAGTGGTACCACCCAAGGATGCTTTCACCCTCAGAAAAATATTTTTTATAGTTTTGTGGTGATTAATTTTATTACAAAAAAAGGTTATAATGTTAATGATTAAAGACTTGAAGCTTCAAAATGAAGCAAGGGGTGTAGGTTCTCCCATTTGCAACCTAAATTTAATACCTATATTCTTAACCTTGGTGCCTTTTTAATATAAGCAGTCTAAACTAGGCTAAATGTCCTAAGGTAGGTCATATAGCTAGTTGATTTAATTTTTGAATTTAAGGTTGGCATGTGGCAATTCGTAAATGGTTAATAATTTATTTGAATGTATCTTAGGCTACCATGCAATAACATGAAATTAATCAAAAAATCTAAATTTATATTTTAAACATTAAGTCTTAGCCATTGAATATGTTTTACATGAATGTTGTAAATATCACTATAATCATGGAAGACATAGTTGCAAATGGTTGTTATACTATGACCATGGATGTGACTTGTGTCATATATGACAAAAACGTTTGGATTACGTAGTCATGTAGTCATGCCCAGTCAAATATGGTGGTTAAGATTATAAATGGAGTCATTTTAAAAATCATATATGCCATGTTTTAGCGTAACAACAACTCTTATTTGAGTTGCATTTTATAAGTTCATACATTTTCACCGATGTGTTATTAACTTGCTTGGGTGATTTTGCATCTTATATATACATAATCATTGAATTTAACACACTTAGGGAAATATTTAGGACAAGACTTTTCCTAATTTTTTCATGCCAAAATTTATTGAGTTGAATTTGTTATGTTGGATTTTTTGGGGAAAATAGGGTTTTTTCCATCATTGGTTATGAATGTCCCAATAACATTTGCCCATCAAGAAATTCATAATCTTAAAATTTTCCACACTTTGAAAATTGTTTTGTCCAATTTTTCAATCACAATTTGGAAAAGGGCAACCACCATTTCTTAAAGTAACATTTACAATCTCTTTTGGGATTTCACAAAGGATTTGCTTCAATAAGGTTCTTTTCTCCTTATTTGGTTTTCTAAGGTTAGGGTTAGGGTTTTGACTTAACAAGCTTAGTTAATGTATATAGTTAATGTATTTTTAATAATGTTTTGTATGATATTAAATACACAATTTCATATCACATTTTAATATGCATTTACACTTTTTCGCAAACTCAAAACTCCTTCTTTTGTATTCCTTTTATGATTGTTCCACTTGTAAAATTTTGTTTTGAAAATTTCTTCGATGTAAATTTGCACCATAAACAACTTCTCAAGCCTCCACTATTCACATATGCACTTGGATCAATTTAAAAATTGGTTGTAGCATGGTAAAACATGTATTATCAACCTTGAAAATGTTCAATGATTTGGCTTTGTCAAATGAAAGATCTTGAATTTTTTTTTAATCAACCTCAAACTGCTTAAAACTTTGACCTTCACAATATTTGATCTAGTAAATATTCTTTCATCTCCTTTTTTTTTCCCACATTTTTTCCTTTCCTCTCTTTTATTTTACATTTGATAAATTCCTATGAATTAACTAATGACTTCCATGCTCTAACTTTAAAGACTTTCTAGCAATAGGTTTCCTTCAACTTTATGACCAAATAACTTATGTTCTTATGCCATGTTACATATAAAAAATCAAGGGCAAAACACAAATAGTAAAGACATCAAAAGAATAAGTTTGCAAACATGGAACATAAAATCAATAATGCACCAAGGTTCTTGTCACACATAAAACATTCAAATTTGCAATAATGAAGTGAGAGATCCAAAACATGAACAAATTTTTTTTAACCAAGATTCCAAAACCAAAAATAATCCAATTAAACTACGTAAGAAAATAATCACCAATTGTTTTTCATATTCCAATAATTGATGAAAAATTAAATAAATGAGTTTGGATTTTCAACAACCTACCAACATACCCATACCCACCTTTGTTACATAAACAAATCATCAATGGACACATGGCACTTAGGTTAAACCTAAGGTTAAATGTCATGGATGACATCCCCAACAACATCATCAACATCACTACCAACATCATTATCAACATCATTGCCAATATTACTACCAAAAAAATCACCAAACATCATCATAGATGAAGTTCATCCATGAATGTCCACCTTTCATATTTTCATCCATTTTCCATTCATAATGTAATTAAAAACTTGCCCAAAAACATATTTTGAAATATTTTGAAACATTTTGAATTAATGTGAAATATTTTGAGAGATTTTCCTTGAGCTAGGTTTCTAACAACATACATAAATAAGTAGTTTTTTTCATGTTACATTTTGTTTGTTCAACACCAATTTTGGATACAACATTACAATATAATCATGTTTTGTTATTTTCATGTTTACATAATAAAATTATGTTTGAACCTATATCTTGCACATTTCATGTTCATGTCCTTGGTTTTCATGTTATATGTTTGGATTTAGAACTAAGATTTTTTTCTTTATGATTTGTTTATGTTTTTCAAAAATCTCTGTCTTGGTTATTTTTGTGCTAGTGACACTAGGTAGCTTACATACCATCTTGGCCTAAACCTAGGCCATATGACAGCAATTATGAAAAGTTGTGTTTGTGGAAAGATCATTGTTTGTTACTAGATGTCATTTATAATTAATGTATCGCTAAGTTGCATTTTCTTCACAAAAATACAATGCATTTATAAATAAAATGTCACGTCTAAAACTCATGAAGTTCCATTATAGTTGCATGGTAATCATATGAAGTGCCTTTCTTAAATTTAAATATGCATCATATATATGAATATGGTAAATGTATTTGATTTGATTTGGAAGACAAAAATTAATGCCACAATTGTAGTGCAATAAACATATGACCTTGAATCATATGGTCATGCCATGTTTACGCATTGCCACCATGGAAAATTTAAATTGTTATGTCATATCACCCATGAGATCATCACAAATAATTTTTCTACAACTATTTTTCAACCATATATAGTTTTATATGCAACAATTGATGAGTAACTAAATTTTCAACTTATAATTTTAAGTTTTAAATTTTATAAATTGGGTAAGATATGGAAAAGCAAAAACCATGCAGTAGTAAATTAGTACAAATTTCCCCCTTTGCATTAATGACCTTCATACACCTATGCTCTAAAAAATTCAAAATGATGTTGAAAGGAGAGGATCTTTCTTTCTGAACATTTTGTGCATTTGTGTGATGTAATTACCGTGTGTGTTCCATCATTAAAATTGTTTATGTTTTTTTGGTTTTCAATTTAAAAGTAAAAATGAGAGGTCATTACAAGTTGTATTGTTCATTTATAAAAAAATTGGAGGCATAAAGGTCCATGAATGTTTTTTTTTTAAAATTTAAATTTATTTAAATTGTATAAATTTTATCCAAAGAAAAATGGTGTGAGCAAAACATCCATTTAGTTTAAAAGTTGACTTGTAAAATGTTATTTATAGCAATGAGGGATTTGAAAGGGGGGAAAATTTTGGTGGTGACAAACATGTTGTGATATTTGTTCATGTGTTTGAGCATTCAAATTTTTTATGAAAGGTGTAGTTGAAATAAATTTTGTTTATTTAAACACACATGTTATTTTGTACATTTATGATAGTGTTTATTGTTTTTATACAATAGGGTCTTGTTAAAATGTTTGAGTTCATCAAAATCAAATTTTTACAACAAAATAATAATCTTTCAAAATAAAATTGTGGTTCTATTTGAAATATATAATTTTAGAAGAAAACACATGTGATGTTATATAATTGTGTTAAGTTGTTGATAACCATTTCATTAAATCATGTGTTGTGTAGTTAAACCAAACCAAGACAAGAAGACAAATGCTAAAACAATTTGATGATGCAAAAGATCATTTATATATAAGGTGAAATTTAATTTTAATATTCTAATCAATGATGCATCTTATTTTGAAAACCACCATTATATATGTGAATGTAGATTATAGTTTAATTTGCATAAAATCATAATGTGTTATGTATGTTGTATTTTAATGAAAAATTAGATAATTTATA
>Ga0209611_10012347_pt1 | contig 12031 bp, 10 predicted proteins | sample S1TSphgellanicum_3_FD_187693 | JGI IMG/M metagenome (GOLD analysis project Ga0209611, IMG submission 187693) | Host-associated microbial communities from peat moss isolated from Minnesota, USA - S1T2_Fc - Sphagnum magellanicum MG (SPAdes) (version 2) | ecosystem: Host-associated > Plants > Peat...
TTTTTTTTTTTTTTAAATTTTTTTTTTTTTTAAAATTTAAAAATTTTTTGAAAAAAAAAAAAAAAAAAAACACAATTAGTTGTAAGTTGCCAAGGTATTATAGTATCATCATCTTTGAGTAGGTAGATTTCTTAATTCAAAATGGGAGGTGGATTTGTAAAGGTTGGTACAAAGTACAAGAAGCCGATAACCATCCCATCCCAAGGTCGATTTAGCATTCATTTGAAATAACTTTTTGAAAATTTGTTGAATTTTTTCCTCAAAGAATAACAAAGTGATGCCAAACTTTTGGGGGGGAGGGGCCATCAAGAGGTGGTGACATATCTTCAAAACCAAAATTTCTCTTTTTTTTCTTTTTTTTTCTCTTATGAGTTTTGTGTGTGTTAAAGAACCAACCATATGCAATAACATATTCCAACACTAATAATTTATTTATTTTTGGTCGACATGGTGCAAAAATTTGCCACAAAAGAAAACATTGGCTGGAGGTTAGAGAAGTAGTCAATCTCATTGCTAAGGCTAAACTTATGATGGAAGATGATTGATTGCACCTTTTGATAAGTTTATTGAAATTCATTGTCTTAAGAAAGTGATCATGTTTGAAAGGGTCATCCATCACTTTGGACCTTTGAAACCCTAATATGACACTAATAACATTTAATAATAATAATAATAATAATAATAATAGGACCTTCTTCACCTTATAATTGAATAAAAAATTATTTACATAGTTTGCCAACTAACATGAACCCTAAACTCTAAACCCTAACCCAACAAGGATTTTTTAAACACACTCACTTTGCCAACCAACATAAGTCTCATTTTTAACACTTGCTTACTTAGCTCAAGCTTCACAACTCAACTTGAGTCCTCCTGAAGTGAGTAGCTCACCAACCCATCAAACCTTTTCAAAAGACTTGGTTAACTAACTTGTGACCTAGTGGGTTGTTTGTTAACCCATCAAACCCAAATAGCTTGGCAACTACACTATATGACCAAGTGACATTTTCACACAATTAAATATTTTTAAAAAGATGCCCGGCTTAAGAACTAAACCTGACCTGACCAAGTAACAAGTCATCAATTAATTAATGCAATTTTTTTTCTTTTCCAAATAATTAGCTTGCCAACTCTACAATAATTTTATTTCCACAAATTTTGTGGCTTCTTTAACAAAAGAATGGTTCCATTATTATTTTTTGTAAATTTGATTAATTTTTGAAGAAAAAAATTGCCAATTTTTTTACATTAAACAATTGAAAACTCATGGTGGTTGTTTAGTTAGCATGGTGTGGGTTCATCCCGGCCTTATTCCAAGGGCCCTCCATTACTTGTGCATATTTTATTTTTCATTGGAGCTGGTTTAGGAAGGACAATTTTTGGATTCCATAAGTCATAGTCACCATTTGAACAATTTTAAATTAGAAATTGTTTGAGCCCATTCTCATGTAAAGAGATATGAAATTGTGTCTTTTTCAAGTTTTTTTTAAAAAAAGGACCATATTCACAAGTAGATTTTCAATACCTTTTTCACAAATTTGCATCTCATTTCTCTTCAATTGAATCTTAATCCAATTATTGAATTGAATTTTGTTGAATTAAAATTCAATTGAATTTTTTTAATTCAATTCAATTCAATTCGATTTGAATATAGTTGAATTCAAGTTCGTTTTAATTTGCATGCAATGTCATTCAATATTTTCATTCCAAATGGAACAATAATTGAAATCAATTCATTTTTTTCAATAATTAACTGTCACTAGTAGTGAGTAACAACATGGAGCCCAAGTTTATCAATAATATTATGGCCTTTCTTCACACTTTATGTCATGTATTGTTTCTATTTTTGCATCTTAGTGATTTTATAAAGTAAAATTGTGTCAAAAGAAAAGCCAATGTGATAGATAAAAATTTATTTTTGGGGAAAAAATTGACTCAAAGTTGTCACATTATGAGAGAAAAAAAGATTGAAATCATCATATGTACACAACATGTTCTAACTTGTCACCAGAATCTAACACAATTCTTAAACCTTTCTATTTACCTTTTTGACATGTAGTCAAATTTGGTTAAATTGTTTTGTAAATGATCCCCAACCCACTTATGTCACAAACTTCAAGAAAAAACATTATACCATAATACATTGGTGACTTTTTCAACACTAATTGTTAATAGGAGAAAATTGTCCTATGTTGGCTAAACACCATGGATGTTAGGAGACAATAATATTGTCACCAGATGGTAATTATTGTCAAATGGCAAAACAATCTTAAGAGAATTCTAGGATGAAAGTGTTTTTTAATGGTAATATTATAATACAATGAATTATCTTCATGGGGTAGAATAATCAAGAGTTAAACTTGGGAGGAATTTTAATAAAATTAATATTAGTTAATAAAAATAATATCCTAGTTTAGTTTATTTAGAAAGGCAACCTATTAACTATTTAGTGGTGAGTATCCTATTTACCATCTTCTATTTATTATGAAGTGAAGTCATTTAGGTTAATTAGTCTGAGTGGATAAAGGATGGATGGATTTTCTTTAATTAGGATATGTGGAAATGATTAAAATATCGATTAATTTTCATAATGTTCATAACTTCAACAAGTGGTAACACTAAATGTAACATAACAATAAGTTTTTGCTTATATTGAAAATCAAAATAAAAAAAAAACTAAATGAAATCCCATTATAATTTAAATTTTAAAACCAAATTATTGAATTTTAAAAATAATTTTAGTTTAATAATGTGTTAAGTCAAATTTTTTTAAAAAAAGAATGAATTTACATGAATCATGTTCTATTGATTAAATTTGATAAAAATATAAAACAACTAAATTTCAACTTAAATTTTTTGTCTAGTGTTTTAGTGAACACCTTTTAGTCAACATTAGAAACATGTTGACTTCAACATTGAAAATGAAATATCCATGAAAGTTGATATTTTACTTTATTTTTTTTACCGATCTTATGAATATGAAATTAATTAGACTTATTAAACTCATTTTTTAACATCAAATTCATTAATATTTAATGAGAAGTGATATTTAGCAATCTTTTAATATCATCTTCACACATGACTTGAGGGTGGACATTTTATTTTACCTTTTTTTATCGTCTCTCCTTGGAATGGGTGGACATTTTTTTTTAAAAATTATTTTTAAATCAATGAAATATATTTCCCCTTCCAACTTTGATATTTTTTAGAATTAGTGGAAACATGATGCATCTAACATTTCCAAAGTTTTTTGAAATTTTAAACTGCTATGAGGATGACCTAAGCTTCATCAACAACAAAAACATTGTCAAGCAATCTTAAAGATGATGAAAAATGAGGGAAAGAAAAAAGATTTTTTTTACAAGGAACCACAAAATGGCAACAAACAATTTAACATGGACATTAAAAAATGCGCTAAAAACACTAAGGGCACTTAGTTGAAAATGAAAATTTTCATTTTGAATTAGAGAAGGCACCAAGAAATATATAAGGACTATTGCAAGCACTAAGGTAAATAATATTTTATATTTATATTTTTTTGAACTAGGGATCATTGGTAAGCACGGTAAGAAAAACATTGAGAAATGTTGGAAAGGCCCAAATTTTTTTGGAGGCAATGAAGGGCATTAGAAAAACATCATGGATGCCATAATGATTTCATCAATAATTTATATGATTTTGAATTATCAATGAATGTATGGGCAATGAATTATTTTTAAAATAATTATTTTAAATAACTTAAAAATATATTAATATTTTGACTTTATATTGATCATCATTGGTAGCACAAAGCCCAAATAAATTATTTAGCACCTTGTTGCCAAACTAGGTTAAGTATTACGGGTACATTTCAATCTATACATATATCACATGATCAAAAGTGTAGGGTAAAACTTGAAGGGCAAGGATTTATTAGGGCTTTGAGTGGCAAAGTCGGAGGTGAGCTTGAATCCCATAAAGCTTGGCTTTGAGGTCTATACATGGTGTAAAAATCATTGTGTTGTTTACAAGTACCACGAGGTATAATAAACCCCCTTTATATTCATGCCCATTGTAGTCACATTCTTGTTTGTGTCACATATTTTTGGGTAATCATTTCTTTTAATAAAAAAACATTTAAAAAAGTTATTATCACACTTGTTAATAGCACAAAATATTTGCAAAGTTTTTTTTTATAAGAATAATGTAAGGCAAATATTAGGGTTTGTTAATTGTTCCCTTTGGTCGTGTTAGTGTTGCTTTGAGTTCAAGTTGTGCAAACTAACAACAATGAAATCAAATTGAAAAAAAGAAATAACTTTATAGTGTAAACTAGCAAAAGATAAGTGAACTTGGCAAGAGAACAAAGGATCTTAATTAAAAAAATCTACTTCAAAAAATACACAAGTTAATAGTTAAGGAGCTCAAATTCAATGTAAATCATCACATAAAAAATGGGCAAAAATCACAACCTTTTTCAAGTCTAATAATGCATAGTAAAGATTAGAATAAGCCATGTAAGAAGTTAATAGTTAAAGAGCTCAAACTCAACTTAAATCATCACATTAAAATAGACAAAAATTCACAACCTTTTTCAAATGTAATAACACACAATAAAAGCTCAGAATAAGCCATGTAAGAAATTTAAACAATTGGCACTTTTATTCTAGCATAAAAGAGTTAATTTATTATTTTATTTATTTTTGTCTATAGTCATAATCTTGTAAGGGTTTATATGGAATGTGAGAATATACATGTTTAAATCACAATTCATTAATGTCAAAAAAAAACAAAGTGTTTATCAAAGGCGTGATTATAAAAGGGGTTTATTGTATAAAAAAGGAAAAAAACAAACTCATGGGTGGAGTTAAGCTTTGTGTTTTTAAAAAAAAAAAGCAATTAATTTTTACACTAGGTAAGGCACTCTCCAAATTTCAATAGGAAAAAAAAGCTAGGTTGTTTTTCACACATGTTGGATGGTTCTTATAATGGTATGCATTCACACTTGATATTAAGTTAGCGTTAAATGAAAATCTAGGTGGCATCCTAAGTGGCACCTATTATTAAATGGGCAATGGGTTTTAGAAAATAATAAATAGGATCTTATCATTTTGACACAAATAATAAATAATTTAAAAAAAAGTTTCGAAAAAATGAAAAATAATTTAATTTATGCCGAAATGGTAACTTAAAGAAAATTCACGCGGTTTGTGGAGGCCCACCACAATAAATTAAAAAGTAAAAAATCCCACTAACCAACTTCCAACCACATTGAACCAAGTGGTAAAGTAACAGGTAAGTAAATAGGTAGGTAAATAATAGGGTACTTTCTTACCTACCTAGCTACCTATCTAACCTAGCTACCTAGTGTTATTCGGTCCCTTTTTGATATTTTGGAACACCACGAAATTGCCGCGTTCCCTCCCTTCTCGGCCTTTCATTTTCAACACGTACCTACCTATTATTACTATTATTTTTATTATTGAAAAATTATTGACCCCCCTTCCCCTCCCCTCCACCCCCCCCTTCGTCCGGCGCCCTTTGCATCGCTCTCCTTTCCCTTGTCTTCCCACTCCCTTCTCTCTAGTTCTCTTTCGCTCGCTGCATTCGTGCTTTGTTCCTCCTCCTCGCAGCCTCCTGCCTCTTCTGCGCTTCTCTTGTCTCTCCTTTTTGGAAAGCCCGGTTTTGTTGATATCCGCGGTAGATCGATCTGTGGCCATTTTCTGTGGATTTTTTTTTTTTTTTTCAAGTCAAATCTCGAACTGGTTCTGAGCATAAATCTCGGTTCTGACTTTTCTTTGAAGAATGTGCTCGTGATCCGTCACCAAACGGTCGTCCGTTTGCTTCTCCGTCTACCTGATTTTTATTATTTTTATTTTTTTTGTTTTCATCCTATTGATCGAAGGAGGAGCGGATCCATTCTTTCTTGGTTTCTTCTGCTTGCGAAATAGGTATGTTGCTTCTGTTGTTTTCTCTTCTTCTTCTTCCTCTTTTTTTGTTGCTGTGGTTTCGTGTTTAGAATTTATGAACGGTGGAAGACTCTTCCCGTTTCCGAGAGATTGTTTGATTTTCCGAGGTTTGACAGATTCTTGGTGCCTAGTGGTAATTGCTGCTCTAGGGGTGAAGTGAATGATGGCCCTGACATCGGTCTTTTTTTTCTTCCGTAAGAGGTTAACAAACGTGGTTTTGAATTGAGGAATATCAACGAGAGAAGGAGTGGTGCCGTTATTTTCTCTTGTGGATGTTTTGCTGATTTGTGCCTCCTTGCATTGTCTGTGTCAGGGTTTTGCTTTCACGCAATACTCATAGGACTGCAGTTTTGTACCGGAAATGCGATCTTGATGTGCGGTAAGCAGGATTTTTCACATCGGAAGGTGTTGTTCCAGTTCCAGTCTGATGTCAGGCACATCTGAAGCTGCAAAGCTGGATCTTCTTTCTTATGAGATCCTCTGCAAATTGAGCCTGTAAGTTCGTTCTGCAACCGGCGGCGGCAGCAGTGGGATGGCCATGACAAGTTCTCAGTGATTGTATCTTAGGAGTGCACAGCACAAAGATAACAAACCAAAAAAAAGTGTTTCTCTGGACAAAAGAAAACAATACAATGGCAGGCAATCAGAAGAAAAATCCACTTGTGAAGGAGATGGAGCAAGTCATTGATAATCGTAAGATGTTTGTTTCTCTTCTTCTTGTCCATCTACTGCTATGAACAATGATTATGTGATGGTGTTACGCATCCTATTGTCTCAAATGCAATTCCTTCAAGAACAAATGCCTGAGAAAGTTACGAAGCTTGTTGATTTAGACAGAGATCATGCAGAGCCCTCCTCCCATATAATCCTTGTACAATTCCTCTGCCTTGCCTCTCAGAGTTAGGTTTCACAGTTCCCAATGGGTGGGTGCAAAGGGTTACGCACTTCATATTACAAGCCATGGGGATGGCACTGCACAGAACCTCGTTATGTGGTTGCTGCTGTTTGCTCTTGCCAGCTTTGGCGGCCCCATTTGTTTTAGATCCCTTCTTATATAAGTCTTTATATTTCAAAACTTATCGACTAGCAATGCATTCATGAATTTTCCTGCAGAGGAAAACAGTGAATGTATTGTGTCTTTGAAACCGTGAGATGTGAAGCTAACTGCTTGAAGTGTCTGTTGTTCCCATGGCTTTTGGTTGTGACTGAATATTCCAGTTGATGACCCTCTGAAGCGCAGTTTCCAGGTAAATAAATACTGTCCTTTGAATTAGCATTTCTGTACATGGTCCATGAGAGCAAGACAGAGTTTCACAATATTCAAATTGCAGGACATGCACATGTGTGGACATACATTCTGACTTTGAGCTTCTGCTCCAGAATATGCATGGTGGATACCCAGAGGCCACCTTAGTGCGGTTCCTCAAAGCACGAGATGACAATGTTCTCAAGGCTAGCAAGATGGTGAAGCCTCTTTATTCACTCCCTTTTCTCAGCAGCATTACAATGTGTCATGAAGTTTCAAAGATCTAAGTGTCTGTTGCTATTGAGGGCTCTAGAGCATAACTTCCCTTTCATATTTGGTGTGCAGTTAATCGACTGTCTTAATTGGAGAGTGAAGAATGATATTGACAATGTCCTTGCGGTACAACTACATACCTTTTGTCAGATTAGTGTATCTTTTGTTGGACATTTTACAAGTCATCACCCATTGCACTATTTTGCTGATGAAACCTGCATCCAAAGAGGTTGTGGAGTAGGCAAATCAATGAATATGTAGGTGTGGATCACTGCAACAATTAAATTGAGTTAATGGGGAATTCATTGTCACTAAGGCAGCCTTATCTTGCATTTGACATGTATGTATTTCCTCTGGGCAGAGACCCATTAAACCAAAGGAGACATGGGATGCAATTCGAGAGTCACAACTCGTTGGTTTTTGTGGTTATTGTAAAAAGGTATGCTGAGTCTGGTTCTGCATCCAGCAGATGTGAAGGATTCGTTACAGTGTTGTGTCTTTTAACTACTCTGCTGTGAGGTTTTCAAAATCTGAAGTATCACAATCTGGCACCAATGATTCTTTGGACAAGTTTTTTAGTCTACAGTGGCTGTGCTTATTATGCTTCATGAAGCTGAACAGGGTCACTATTGTGTGATGCTCTTAGGGCCGACCTGTGTTCGCAATTGGAGTGGGACAAAGTAGTTTCGACAAGGCTGCAGTAAGTACCGAGTGTCTGTGGAGTTAGTGTGGAGTGTGCAGAAAGTTTTGAGAAAAAAATGCTCCAATATAGGATCTGCAGCTTGCTTCTTTAGTGTGACTTTTTTCCTTGTTTCCAACTGTCTTGCTCTTCTAACTTCTTTGTTCCTCTGAAAGTAACCACTCATAATGTCAGTAGATAGTCATGCGAAGCATCTCATCCATGTAATTGAGACAGATGATCTATTGGATTTAGTTGTATTAACCAATTCTACCCTGCACTGGCTTGCTGTAATTCCTGTCCAGGTTGACAAATATGTTCATTCACACATACAGATTAACGAGTACAGAGACACAGTTTTAGTGGTAAGTCTATTTTCTCTCAAACTCATCATTTGTAAAGCTATTATGAACATACCGCTTTTGTCCAAGTAGAAATGAGACATCTTGTGTAGACCAAGTTACTTTTAATCCTTAGATTGATATTTTGAAGTCATAAATGATACAGCATGTTTGTGACTCTCAATGCCAATGGGTTGGTCTCTGCAGCCTGAGATCAGCAAAAAGAGAGGGCGTTATGTGGGCACTTGCCTGAAGATCCTTGACATGACTGGCCTTAAGCTCTCTGCTTTTAGCCGGCTGAAGACCTCAACTGTGATTGCCACTGTGGATGATTTGAACTATCCTGAGAAGACTGATATTTACTTCATTGTCAATGCTCCACTTGTCTTCTCTACCTGCTGGAAGGTATGTGCAGTTTTAACTTGAAAAGAAGAAATGATCATCAGATGTATGAGCTTGAAAAAAAAAGCATTTGTCAGATAAATATCATCAACTTCTTGGTAGTTGTTAGAAAATCTCATATCCAAGTTTGGTTTTGGACCTGCAGGCAGTAAAGCCAATGTTGCAAGAAAGGACCAAGCGGAAGGTGCAAGTTCTCAAGGGTAATGGGAGGGAAGAACTTTTGCAGGTAATCTCTTGTAGGTCCCAAAGGGCATGTCTTTCTTCACCAATCATTAAGCTTGTTTATATGGGAACAATAGAATTAAAACCTGTTGCATTCAGTTTTTGGCTGGACTTCTCTTTAGGTGGTTTGGTTGTCTTGGAGTTGTTGCAGTTCATGGATTACGACTCGCTTCCCATGTTCTCCAAAATTGGTGCTAGAGAAGGGTCGTCAAATTCTCTTATGGACTATGGGGATCCAACTTCGAATGTGTTCTCTCCAGAGCACCAGTTCCATGTTGAGGTTTACCGCCACATCAAAGAAAATTCCTGTTCCTTAAGTAGGGCAAACAGGCTCAACTCCGAAGGATCGATGCACATCCAAGTCCCATCTCTGGATGAGCAAGATGAGCCAACAGAGACTGGTGACTTTGTCAATGTGCTTGAACGTATATTACCATCTTTACAGTCTGCTCAAAATACTCAAGACCAGCAAAGGGCAGACCAACTTGCCACTAAGATGGAAGGTATTCAAGTAAGTACCTAAAAAAGGGCTCTGCATGTATTTGCTATCTCACTCCATATTTTAAGCAGCTCTGATTGCTCAAGTGGACAGTTGTACCCAGATGTAGTTTTCTTGACAGACATCACTTGCACACCATTCCTGGGAGAGATTGTGAGCACAGAATAGTGAATACCACTCTGGGACAAGGTGCACCGGGTGATGAAACTTGTCCTGATAGTAGGGAAGACTGGAGACAGTATCTGCTCTGCCTGGATTATCCTGGCAAATTTTTATTTTATCTGGTGTTGTAGAGGTTTTTGCATGAGCCGTGGTGCCTATGCTCATTGCATAGTATAGACATTCTTTCTGAATTTTATTTCTTTTTCTAGGGTGGGTCTTCTCTTGACTGAGGTGGTCCAATGAAAAACCCTGTACTTGGAAATTTGCACTGGTGGGATATGATTTTGTGTGGCATTTAGGTTGAAGAGTTAATGAAAATTCTTCCAGCCAAAGGTGCTGTATGGTAGTAGTGGGTTGCATCTACCCAGGTTAGTTCCATTACAGTACATGACGATTAGACAAATTGCTTCTGTGCAATGTGAGGGATGGACTCTGAATGGCAATCCCAAGAAATTATGTGAAGATATGATATTGTAACTGGAAGTTGTGCATCCTGAGGAGCACTACACTGCTGCCTGGTGGTGGATAGTGTTTTGGGAGTTTGCATTTTGAGAGGAATGTGAAGAAATTGGAGGCCAAGTTTTTAATTCCACAGTGATTTATTTCCGGTTGCTTCAGATTGGTTTCTGAAATTTTGTTTTCAATTTTGTTATGAATATCTCTGCTTTTCATATAATTAGACCATGTCTTTTGCTTGTTACATCAGAGTACATCATGTTACTTTAGCAAGGGTACGAAGAGTCTCTTTCCAAGAGTCTACTGTCATCACAAAGTTTTGCAGAGTATTCTATGATCACAGCAACCTAATTAGAAGCTGCTGAATTGCAGCCTTGTTCCTTGCTACAGAAACTTGCATGCACCGAAGGAGAGTTGCAATTGGGTTGAAAATCTGTGGGTAATCAAAGTCAGGAACTTTTAGAACATTTCATATGTGAGCGAGTTTCCTGAGAATTTTAAAACAATACATGACATGGTGATAGCTTCTTATGGTGATTCACAATTTGACCCACTGCCCTAACATTTGATCAATGCTTGACTAGTAACGCTGTGAGGTAATAAAACATCAGCAGCTGGACAAATGTAATTCAAAAGAGTAAATGTTCACAACTGGTATCAGAACCAGAAAAATGCAAGCAGGTACAAAAGCTACAAGACACTTACTGTAACTCCTCTGGAAAAGCAAAAATGCAGAAATGCAAACAAGACATTGTCTGAATTGCTTGACTCTGCCCAATTTTTTTGGCGCTTCTCCCACCAAATACAATACCCCATGATGTCAGAATCTCACCAATCTGCTGCCACTCACAACTTGAGAGTTCTTACCAATATTCTATCCAAAACAATTTTATCACATGAACACTTTTCAGAGTTTGGAGATCGACTCTTCTCAAGAAGAGAACAAAATTTATTTTCTCTAGGATGAAGTTACTTGCTGGGTTATTATTAAGTGGTGACTTAAGAGGTGATCTCATAACATAAGAATTGGTAATTGTACACCACACTGATTTATACAACCTATATAACAGGAAAGGGTGAGGAAGAAAATTGAGTAAATCTCATACTTTTGAACCCTACCCTGAAGCAACTCAGTAAGTTGTGACCGCATGTATCTTCTCAACCACAATGAGGAACATACAACAGAAATGGAAGAAAAAGTCATTGCCCCACCTGCTGCCCAAGAGGGAAGTCGGAGTGCAAAATATGGGAACAAAACGCCAGCAGCAAGAGGGATAGGAAAGATGTTATACCCCATTGCAAACACAAATTCAATTTGATTCAAGCTAATTTGATTTCCGTGAAAGATCAGTTGCTGTAATCACATCTTCCAAGCTATTGTGCATCAGAACATAGTCAGCAGCTTCAATCGCAATACCAGTGCCTGCACCAATAGCCATGCCTACATCAGCAGCAGTGAGTGCTGGCAAGTCATTAATGCCATCCCCAACCATTGCAACTACTGTTCCATCTGCCTGAAGTGACTATATTGCTTTCGTCTCTCCAGCAGGTAATACTTCTGCCATTACATCCATGATGCCCACCTGCCAAATCAAAGAAAAGTAGGGCAAGTTATTTGTCTGTGAGAAGAGTAGAGCCATGACACTCCATCAAAAGGAAGCTACTACTGCAAGCAGCTCTTTCTGAGATATGATGCTGGAAGTTTCAGAAATAAATCCTACTTTAAGGGCCAGGACTATGGACATTAATTGACATCATTGGGTATTCTTGTTCTTTCAGTGATTGGGCAAGATCTGATTCACA
>Ga0209611_10012348_pt1 | contig 12031 bp, 12 predicted proteins | sample S1TSphgellanicum_3_FD_187693 | JGI IMG/M metagenome (GOLD analysis project Ga0209611, IMG submission 187693) | Host-associated microbial communities from peat moss isolated from Minnesota, USA - S1T2_Fc - Sphagnum magellanicum MG (SPAdes) (version 2) | ecosystem: Host-associated > Plants > Peat...
TTTCCCCCCAAGTCCGGGCCGTGGTGAGTCTTGTTTATCTGTGTTGCCCGTGGCTCGTCCTAGCACTAAGGGTGCTCCAATTATGCACTAACCGCTTTGTGTGGGTTGTGTGCAGGCCCGTGTGAGTGAGTGAAGCTTGTTAACTCTTCCTAGTCCCATCCCGGAGCTCCAGCACGTCCTCTATCCCTTAAAGTGTTGTGAGCTAGGGAGCGTGCTTCGACTCCTCCTTCTTCCGCTGTTTTCTACTTGGGCTCACATTTGAGCCCTCTGAGGAGTTGGGAGTGTGTCACGCACAATCCCAGTTTTAGATGGGATTCTAACCAACCTATTGTGCCCTTCTATGAGCACATTATTTTGGGTGATGAACTCCATTCCCAAAATGCAATCCATTCCACCCAGGGTGGAAACCAACAAGTCTACCTTTCCTCTCCAATTTCCTAGTTAAAGAGGTACCTCCTTTGCTTGAAACATAGTGGGATGGGGAATGTCATCCGCAATGTGCACCTCAATGGGTGCCTTGAGCTCCTCCAAGTGGAGCCCATTTTTTTGGCGCATTCTCGAGTTATGAAGTTGTGAGAGGCCCATGTGTCCAAAAGACATAACACATCCCACTTAGTAATCTTCCTTTTCAAGAAGATAAGTCGATTGCATTCCGGTTGGGCTAGATTGACATTAAGAGCAAATACCTTAGAACTCCCACTCCCCGCTTTGGACTTGGGACAATCTTTGGAGCAATGCCCCACTTCATTGCAATTGAGGCATGTTCCTTTGGGTTTCACCCCAAAATCTCCCTTGGGTTGGCTCCCTTTGAAAGGAGCCCCCTTCTTCACAAAATTCCCCTTTATGTTTGAACCCCGAGCCTTGGAATTGTTTGGGCTTATCCTTGGTTGGGCTTCCTTGCCCCCAGTTCCATTCCCCCCCATGCCTTGGTTTCTTGTGAAAGAACTTGTTGTCTTTCTTGAACCCGGATTTGTCACTCCGCCCCACATCTGAGAAGTTCTCCAATTTCGTGATGGCCTCGGATAATGAGGCGGACCAACGCTCTTCAAGCTTTCGCTTGGCCCAAGTTGGAAGCCCCATCACAAATTGGCACACATGATCCAACTCGTGCATGTGCCGGATCTCAAGCATGAGTTCGGAATAGGCCCTCACATATTGCTTCAAGTTATCATTTGTGGCATTCACAAGGTCATGGAGCTTGCACCTCAAGATGTAGTTGGAATTCCTTGGAACAAACTCCGACTCAAGGCGTTCTTTAAAGAACTCCCAAGTGTAGCCATGGTTCTTCCCTTCCTCTTATCTCACCGTCCGCCACCATGTGACGGCATAGCCTTTCAAATAGGATTGAGCAAGCTCCACGGCGGAATGCCGTTGAACCTTGGTGGCATGTAAATAGTCATCCATTTCTACAAGCCAAACATCCACAACCTTTCGATCACGGACACCATCGAAGTTCCTGGGCTTGGCCGGTTGAAACCTTTCACCCTTGGAGGTCCCCGTTTTGAGGGCTGCCACCAATTCACCAAAGTTGGGCCTATTCATTTTGAGGAGAACTTCCAATTGTTCTGGGGTGAATAGGACCGAGCTCCTTTGTTCCTCCTCACTTTCGGGTTCATCTTGGTCCTTTTAGGTCCTCGGTTCCTCCTCCCCAATTAATTCCAACGAGGCTACTTGGTCCTTGACGGGATCCTCCAACAAGGAGTCTTGTGTTTGCTTACGGTTCTTCTTGGGTGCCATCCCAAACTCCCAAGAAGTGGATCGAGCTCACCGGAGCTTTGATACCAAGTGATGCGCTCCTAAGTCCCTTGTTAAACCCACTTGAGGGTCCAACTATGTAGAGTTACGGAAAGTTGGGACTTGGGGGCCGCTTCCGACTTCTAGCACTAAAAGGGGGTAGAGGGGCGTGCTACTTCTAGCACTAAAAGGGGGTAGAGGGGCGTGCTAGAAGTCCCGAGATTAGACTAGGAAGAGGGATTAGATTATCAAGCTCGAATCTGCATCCAAAACCAACCACAAGAGGGTTAGTTAGCATTCGGGAACACCCTTGGGTGTTGGGACAAGCCACGGGCATTTTCACACACAAAACTCACCACGGCTCAGACTTAGGGGAAGCCACCACCTTCCGCCATATAGTAGTCTTTGCGTTTCACCGCAAAGGCTACATTCGAATGGTTATTTTTCCCGGGACTCCCAAGTTGGAGTCCCGAAACTGTCCCGGGTTGGAGTCCTGGGACTTTGGACACTCATAACTCTTCACCCCAAACTTAGATCGGGACGAGGTTTGAACCAAAGTTGTAGCTCTCGTCGAGAGCTTTCCAAGGCCGTGTCGTACTTCTTCAGGCAAGGTCGGGAAGAGGTCGATTCCCGACTTTTAGTGGTTGGGAGTCAAATTGGTAGTTTGACTCCGACCCTTCTTTTGCTCATAACTTGGGCTGAAGATGTCCAAATGGCCCATGCGAGGTCATTTTGGGCATTTACACTTCAAGAGTTTTCCATTGATATAAAGAACACTCAAATGCGAGAAGATTTGACCCCTCAAATCGTCTTCTGAGATTTTGGGAGTCTCGGAGGACTCCATTTTTCCCACTTTCGGGAGTGTGAGTTGCATTCTCACACTTAGCCCCAAAGTGGTGTTGTGACATCACAACACTTTGAGGGGTAGAGGGGCGTGTTGGAACTTTGGGATGGGACTAGGAAGAGTTGACAAGCTTCACTCACTCACACGGGCCTGCACATAACTCACACGAAGTGGTTAGTGCATAGTTAGAGCACCTTTGGTGCTAGGACGAACCACAAGTAACACGGACACATTAGACTCACCACAGCCCGGACTTGGGGGAAGCCACCACCTTCCCCCTGATAGTATACTCTATGGCTGGTCACGGAGTCTACATCCAGATGACTTTTTTTTCCTGGGACTCCAGAGTGGGAGTCTTGAAATCACGCCAAATGGGACTCCCGTGACTTTGGAGCCCCATAATTTTACGAGCAGAACTCGGATTGCGATGCGGTCTAAAGCAAAGTTATAGCTCTCATTGAAAGCTTTCCAACGGTATGTTGCACGCCCTTTGCATCGAAGTAAATCGGGTCAATTCTTAACTTTTTGTGGTCGGGAATCAAACTGACAATTTGATTCCCGGCCTTTCTTTTGGCCATAAATTATGTTTTAGATGTTTAAATGAGCAATGCGAACCCATTTTAGACATTTACATTCCAAGAGCTTTCCAATGATGTAAAGAATGGCACAAGCCATTGGGTTTTGACCCCTGAAAATGCTCTTTGAAGTTTTAGGAGTCCATTGGGATTCCATTCCCAAAGTGAGAATTGCCTTGGGAATGTGAGGGTTCACTCCCTCATACTCCCTCACACTTTCTTACACTCCTGGGAGTATGTGATGTGACTCTTAGGCTTCCTCTTGACCCACAACCTTGTAACCCCTTTGCTTTGGTTGCAAGCTCAAAACTAGGGTTACAACAAAAACGTTTTCAATGTCAACTTGCATCATGGCCCAATTAAGGTGTAGGTCGAAGAAGGTTCGAATGCCAAAATGAATGGCCTCATAGCCTCCAAGGGTCAATACTCCAAATTGATGAGGGGAACTTGCAAAAAACAAATTAGCTCGACTAGCCTTGGAAATGAAGCTAGCAAGAAGATGGGCACTCTTGACATGCTTCGAAAAACCATATAAAGTGTTAAAGTCAAAACAATCAACACAAGAAATATTTCACACATATGGGAGACGCAAAAAAAAAGCCATAATAAAATAAAATAAAATGCCCAAAACCTCTAAGAAACAAAAACTCAAGCAACACCCAAAAACAAAAAAAAAAAATCCTAAAAAACAAAAATTCAAGCAGAGACACACCCTCCCCCGCCTCCCACCCCCCACGATGGCGGGCCCATGGGCCCATGCGATGCCAAAGTGCATACTTGCGAATGGAGGAGCTAGCTAGTGGGTCCAGTTGTGACGCTCATTGTAGTTTTCCAGCGGTCACTCGTTGCCACGCTTCACTCCACTGTCCTTTCTCCATCGTCGATTCTGGCTGCAGCTCATTTTCCATCCTTTACCATAGCCGCTTATAAACCCTCCGAAGCTTTCGCATTTTCTTCTCCTGCACTCCAAATAAAAGATACGAAGAGAGATTTTTGGCCGTCTGGGACTCCCTCACGCGTAAGCCGTTTCTGCAGCTCAAGGCGTTAGAAGAGAACCCTGAAATGGTGGAGCAACAGCAGTTGCAGTCTTCTTCTCCATGGCTGCTGGAGACGCAGAATAGCTGGAGTTTTCCCGCCCGTTCCACGACCTTCAAAGTCTCTCCGTCTCAAGACCACCAGCACACGGTGGTAGCTTCCGCTTCCAATTTCGACTCCCTGTTTGTCTTCTTGGACGCCATGAATCCTTCCGCCGTGTTCAAGTTCCAGGTTTTGTTCTAGCCATTGAAACTCTCTCCCAGAAAGACCAAAATTTTTGGTTAAATATGTAAGCAAGCACTAATCAAACAACAACCAAAACTCTCAGCCTGGTTTCCATCGAACAAACAAACACAGAAACAATCAACTAATTAATATGAAACAGAATAAGTACCCCTCATCATAAGGTAGGGTGTTCTTAGGAAACACTATTGGTCTAGGCCAGAAATAGCCACCACCAATTTTAGGGATAAAATTTCCATGCAACCAATGAGAGGTCACATCATGGAGTGCAGGGGCCTCCCTTGCACAAGTAAATAGCAATTACACATAGACTATTAGAGAATCTCCACCGGTGCTCAGTATGTGACTCCAGACAGTAAAATTTATTGCGAAAAAGTCAAAATGTGCCGGTTTAGCTCAGGAAATTTGTTTTTCTGCAGCAAATTCGTGTAGCTTGCTGTGCCTGGTAAAAGACACAACACAATTGTGCACCTTCAAAAAAAGAGTGTAATAAATCGGACCTGATTGCGGCTCAGTATTTCTGATTGGTCGATCACAATGATTGGTCCAGGTGGTTTGCTATTAGTAGTCCCCACGTATATGCAGTTCCCATTTCAGTTTTATTGGTGGGTTTGCCAAAAAAAAAAGCTAAACTTAGACATTTAATTTTATTATTCAGGTTGACATACAGAGCACCGGTCGAGATGCTCTTAGTTCACTCCAGTTAACTAAAACAGATTTATATCATCAAATCCAGGAACCCCATGGGCCTGGAAAAAACATATTCAGGCCTACATACCCAATCTTCTTCTGTTGAACATTGAGAAAGGGCGCCCAAAAAGGGTTCCTTTCCTAGCATTCCTTCTGTTGAACATTGAGAAAGGGGGCCCAAAAAGGGTTCCTTTCCTAGCATTTCCATTGTTCCTTTAAAGATTTCTCATGAACCTACCAAACCCTATTACACATTTAACTATTAGTTCACTCTCGATAACTTAGAAATTTTTTTCTGACCACCACATCCAGCAATTTCATTGGCCACATTGTTTTTTCTGCACACCTACACACAAGCCTATTCAACACACTCTGTATATAGACAAGGATTAGAAAGAAAACTAGTTTAGGAAACTACGGTTGATGACTTGTAGGATGCAGCTAGTGGGATTCGAATACCAGATTTTCGGAATACTATACAATAGCCACCTTCACGGAAGCTGGCCGCTTCTTCCCTGCGGGTGCGGTAGGGTTGCCAGTACGCACTCAATCGGTGCCCTAATTCCCACCTAATACTGTATTGTAACGAGGAAAGTTAAGGCCGGGTGATGATCGGGAGGGACAACGGCAGCTCCAAGAAGCTGAAAGACGAAGTCGCTGCAGTGGTGGTGGTGGTGGTGGTGGTGGGAGAGCAGGAGCAGGTGGGAGAAGAAGGAAGGACTGTTCGAGATATGGAGCAGGAGCAATTTGACCGTCTTTTGCAGCTGTTTCCGGTTGTGCGGTCTCGTACTTATTGTGTAATATTTTTTTTGCTTTTCCTTTTCCTCTCAGTCTCCAGTTTCATAGTCTCGTTTCCTGTCCGAAATCGGTGCATTTGCACTCGTTGTAGATCGATCGGTTCATCCCCCTCCCCCTTTTTTTGTTGTTTTCGCAATCGGCTTTCGTGTCATGACCTCAGGTCTCTCATCGCACGGTTTTTAAAGTTCCATATGTGAGTGTGTGTGTGTGTGTGTTTTGTTTTGCCATTCTCTTTATAGGTTTTAAGGCTATGTTTGTTTTTGTTCTTTTTTTCCCGTAGATCATTGCGTCTCTTTTGATCTCTTTTTAAAGGCCGAAGTAGTTGCCTGCAATTTTTGAGACGTGGTTGACGGCAGCTGTTTGTAGTGTACGCAGGTTATAAGCATCGCTCTTAAGATAATCCGAATTTCTTAAAGAAATTTCGTTGTAGTGATCGTTGACCAAATTCTGAGTATACAGCCGTTTTTTAATCTGTTGTTTGGAAGATCATGCTTGTGTGGCAGCGTGCTGCTTGTGATGCACCAAGAGACAAAATCTGCTCGGTTTTTCTTGCTCCAGAGAGTTTCTGTTACCCTAATCTCTATCGCACTATGCATCACGTTTTTGAGAATAAAAGTGTAGAATGTGCATATGCCATCGAAGTTGTAACTCTTGCTACTCAGAATTTCCTGCTGGAATAGTCAGATGCACACTTTCTGTGGATTTGAGACTATATTACTTTGTGTCAAAAGCACAAATCATCCAGTCTCCACTGGTGCCATTTCCTTACATCACTTGTGGAACATGCCAAGGATTTCAAGATCTATCCTAAATGCAAAGGAAGCCAATTATGGTCAGAAGGAAAGGGATGGAAAATTCTCAAGCAGTATTACAATTTGCAAAGGTGACAGAGTGTGTGGTGTACAGGCAGTGACTTTTTTTTTTGGCTGCTGCAGTCCTGAGCATAACTGTGTCACCATGATGCCGGTCACATCTGACACATCAGTGGATGAAAGACTATGCTATACAGAATGGCAGCTGGAGGAAGGGATGTTGATGTTATGTTTGTTGATGCAGGCTGATGATTTCAATGGTGTAACAGTCCAATCCCAGAGCTTGGCACAGAGAGAAGATGAATCACTGTTAAGCCCACCACCTCCAGCAGTGCCAGAGGTAATAGTCGAACTTTTTCTTTTTTGTGTCAGATGTTTATATGGTGGGTTGTCTACTGTCCTCTTCTGTGGGAGTGGATCTGTAAATGGGCCAGGAACGATGATTTACCATAGTATTGATTTGACAAATGAGAAAACTTAGGGTGTGCTGTGGACAAGGATGGAGAATGAGATATGTGCTAGGTGATACCTACTCTTATCCACTATAAAGGTCTCACACTCAAAGTTTGTCTCTTTGAACAGGATTTGAATCAGTAAATCATTATCAAATACAACATGTCATCAGAGATGGATTTGAAGACAATCAGTTGTTTCCTTCTTTGATTGTTTAGATCCTTAAGACCAGGCCTGAGTTACACATCTTGATAGGTTTGCCATAGCTTTGTGGCCATAGACCATGTGCCAAGTTTTCATTCAGTGGGTTCAAAGAACTGCAATTGGGGGACAGGAGGGCAACATAACGATGGCACTATGTGGAGGTCTCACACCAGTAATGAGCCTTTTACATTAATACATTTGTTCAAAGACCTTAATTTTGTTTTTGGTCCTGCTTTCTCTTTTCTTTAGGGTGGGGTTCCATCATTTTCATGTCTGCTGATTGGTTGCTGTTCTGTTGTCACATCTGAAATATTCATAACAGTATTATCAGTTATTCCATCACTCCCTTCAGATTGACATAAATCATATGTATGGAGAGTTCTCAGTATTTACTAAGATATTGTTCGAGGCTTTCAGATTCCCTCTCAAAGCTTCATAGAAGCTTCTAATCAATGTGTGGTTTACCCTTCAGTTGCAACCAACAAAGTTAGGGTTGCAATATTTAGATACAAAAGGTCCAGGAACTAGGTTCTTGATTCTTGCAAAAAGGGCCTCCATCTGGCTAGAACACTGTGAATGAAATCATTGACAATGTTTACAAATTGGAAACATTAATACTCTTCCTTCCATTTATCAAGGTCAATCTAAAGTTGACCTTGCACTCTAAGTGCATATTTGTATAACCCAGTGTGGTACTTGGGTAGGTAGGCCTTTGAGGTTAGCAATTCAAGTCCATACCCATGCGACAGATGGGAAGCAAGCGCAAGGACTGAGAAATAATATAATTCAAACACCTGCTTAGCCCTGGAATGCCTGGGGAGATACTGCCCCAAACAGGGAATGACTGGAGAGATTGAAGCAGGTGACAGGTGCAAGAGAGTTCTCTTGGAAATTTAACTTCTGTGTACTCTCTGCATGTGCCTCTGAGATTAGCTGTGCTTTGTGTGGACATAGGTCGGTGCGAATGGAAGCTCCAGTCAAGACATTGAAGAAGAAAAGACCACTGAGGCTCCATCTACACAAGTTGCATCTTTAAGTGATCATGGTACTATCTCTGACAAAGCCAGATCTGTGAATTTGTTTCATATGCCTTCTAGCTTTTCTACTTGGCCTTGCTGCATTTTGTATCTGAATGGATTCCGTTCATGTAATTGTTGTGTGGTCCTGTCAAAGTTTTAGACATTTCTAACAACCTGCTGTTACAAAACCTAAACTTGATTGTTATTATTTCTCATGCCTTGGTTTTCTTACATGTGGGATCTGGAGGGTCAGCCACTTCATTTTGGGACCTGTTGAGATCAGTAGCACAACAGCAGGTACATTTCTCTCTTTTGTGTCAGTGGGAGGGACTAATGTGCTGATTCAGGATTTTGAAATGTTCTCAGATGGCCATCTTTGGTATTGTACTGGTTCACCATAAGGATGAGTTGTGTAGAATTGACCTGTGGTTCTTCACTTAGACAAAGTTATTCCTTGCAAAGGTTCAAGGACCCAAACACACTGATATTCCGCCTAAGGCTCTTCATGTACTATAATGCATTAGGAATTGCCATATCAAGCTTCTCCCCTTCCATTTGATTGCCTCTGTGCATGCAGACAGGCTGTCCTCCTGCCTGCATGCCTTTTCACCTGCTTTTCTGGACCCTGTTTTTTATCTACCTGGCTATCTTTCAGCTACCCCCAACCATTATGGCATGGCTTTGGGGATGGGGCAGTTAGAGGAGAAAGATGCAGAGGCCTTCTGTGACACATTCAAATTGCTACACGAAGAACTTGTAAGAAGCCTCATTCTACCTATGGTTGTGCATTTGTTTCTATGCAGAAGTTTTATGTACAGAGCATGTGGTGTGGAACTTAATGAAATTTATATTTCCATTATCCCTGCCAATGAATGGAACAAATCTGAGGAAAACTAGATCTTTGCAAATTTGTGAGCGAAAGGAACAGAGAGCAACCATGATTTATAAGGCTGTAAGAGGGATGGATATGGTTTGTGACTCACTCTCATATGATCTTCAAAGAAACGTCTCTTGGGAGCCTTCAAACTAAACTTTAATGCCAAGTTTTCCTCTACATTTTAAGGGTTTTTTCAATGGTGACATCATAGATCATTTTGTGACAGAAACTGCTGCAAAAGATTGTCTTCAGGAACCTTGATAGTTAAAAGCTTCCTCTAGCCCTGGTTGGCTACAATTTGGTCTCCTTGTTATTGAATGACCAAAGATTCTCAGGAAAACTGGTCTTGTGGGGGTTGCAGGTGAACAAGGCACTGTCGTTGGATGCAATTGAGCGGATTGCCAAGCGCTGGCCTTTGGCAACCAAATGATCAAGCTTGCCCACTGACTCTTCTTCTGTTCAGCATGAGATGAAGGATTAGCATAGTTCTTTAACATAGGATGATGCAATGTGTTGCAGGAGCTTTAGTTGTCATTTGTCTGTACCCCTCTGTGTAATCTGATTCTTTGGGTTTTTGATGAAACTGAAGTGGGACTCCAGGACTAAGTTCTACCATTTTCCTTCAATACTCTACCAAGCTCCTGGAACCTATTATAATCCAACTGCTTGAGATCAGAGTTTGAATGGCTGTAGTGTTCAGATCACATAGCCTAGTTGTCTAGATTTCTTACTTGTTCTTTGTAAGCTTACCATTTCTTATAGTTTATAGTGAACTGGTTCTTTTCTTCTTCCCGTGTAGTTTCCTTCAGGTCTCCTGTTGTATGGTCTAGAAACATGATTGACCTCAGAACAAATATTGTTTCATTGTTTGTATCCAGGATATTGCAACACATACCATGTGTAAACAGAACGAGTCAATGATCTCATAAAATAATTTTAGTATAGCCAATAGACTGGGGTTCAAAGGTTGTCTTGATGTTTTTTTTTTGGGTATTCATTGCAAATAGTTATGTCAAATAAAGTTCAAAACCTTTTAGATTAATCAAGGGCTTGTAGAAAAGAAGGAAGTAAATGGTTGTAGCTGGCTACTTTGTAAGTTCATGTCCCAAGTTTTCTTGAAAAGTTGTATAACAGCATATTGCCAAACAAATTGGATTTGTGTGGATGCTGATGCCAGACAAAGCTTCTGTTTTCTTCGGGAAAGAAAGAGTGTTGTTCCAAGATGTTGTACTACTTTATGACACTAGCTTAGGGTACAAAGTTTCAACAAATGTTCATGGAATTGTATGTTGTGATCTCAGGAGTGACCAACCAACTCTAAGCAAGAAATAGGCTTTGGGGTATATGATCATTTTGTCAGTGTTTGTTGATAAGGACCCAGTAGCTTAAAGAAGTCTAGAGTCCACTAGTGTTTGAGTTTATCGGAAAGTCTTTGTTGATGAGTACATCTTCCTTTGTGCAAGACTCCCAGAATTAATCAACTTGCAGTTGCAGACTTATTGGATGGTGGTCAATAGATGAGACTAGGTAGTAGAAGAGTGTGCATGGCTTTATCAGACAGACTCTACAAGGTACAAAACCAATACAGCTTGCCACTCTTTGTTCGGTTATTGATCTGCAGCAGGCATTAATTAGACTTTTTTGTCTCACTCTGTGTGTTGCAAACCATGGACAAACCCATGAAAGAACTTTGCCTACTTAAGATGAGCCATTAGCCTAATACAGCACCAAGGTAGAACCCCAGACAACCATATAAACTCTCTTGATTTAAACTACCTGTTGTAGTGTGTACCATGGTTGCCAAATCAGAGAATGTAGGTGTTTTGTGCTACAGGTTACACAGTTGTTGAATGTATGGCTTTTCTGCTGATACTCCCAAAGTTCTTACTAATTTTCTACTCTCTTTAGTTTTTGTTAGATGATAGAAATAGGGTTGGCTAGGAAGCACAACCTCAAAAAAATATGTCCATGTACTTGATTGTTGTCTGAGGGTGCATCTGGTGCATCAGAGGAATCCTCAATCTGGTGCATTGAGGATCAATATCATATGGGATGTGTTGCCCAGCTTTTTGTAAGTTGAGATAGTAGAGCAAGATGAGGGTGTGTATTATTTGCAACATTGAGAAATTGGTAAAAATCGGTGTATCTGGTCCCACATTTTCAGTGAAGAGTTAGCTCTGGTGCTTAGTCAATCTATGAAGGAGCAGAGTTGAGAGCATACCTCTCCACCACTGGTTGGAATTGCTGGTGCTTCATTTATTTTTCCTGTGTGTCTGCAGCTTCTGTTCGGAGAGGTGGAAGCACTGTCCAGTTTGTTGGAATGTCATCATGGAATGGATGGCAGTGTCTGATGTGTAGAACATTCACAGCCTTGGAGGCTTTTCGCCAGCATGCAAGAGGAGTAAACCTTTCCAAGGTAAAAGAAGGGTTCCAAATCAGCTTCAGATCAAATGCATTTGATTTGGAACCCAGATTGTTGGCTGTTTGAATAGGACCAGGAAGGATCCACTGTCCACTATACTGTGGTTGTAGTAGGATTCTAGAAACAAGTAGCAACAAAGAGTACCTCTCAAACTTGTATACTGAGATTGGGGCTGTAAGTGTTTCCAGAGTTCAAACCAATCTTTCTGACATTAGATACAGGTTGACCTATGAATTTTGTTAGCTTGGGAATGTCACATTGCCAATACTCTTCATGTTCTTCACCACATGCAAATATTATAGTGCTGTTTCCAGTGGTGTTTCCC
>Ga0209611_10012350_pt1 | contig 12029 bp, 8 predicted proteins | sample S1TSphgellanicum_3_FD_187693 | JGI IMG/M metagenome (GOLD analysis project Ga0209611, IMG submission 187693) | Host-associated microbial communities from peat moss isolated from Minnesota, USA - S1T2_Fc - Sphagnum magellanicum MG (SPAdes) (version 2) | ecosystem: Host-associated > Plants > Peat...
CTCGGCCTGCTCGCCGTGGTGCTCGCCTGGGGCTATGCGACCAGGCACCGTGCGTCGCGCGGCGCGTACGGCACCCCGTACGGTCTGCGGTACGGGATCCCGGACCACGACGCGTCCGCGTCCGGAGGTGAAGGGGCAGCCGTCGCGGCGGCGGCCGGCGCGCCGTCCGCGGCGCCGCTGGCGATGCGACAGCTGCAGATGCCGGCCGCGCCGATGGCGCTCAAGTCGACCGTCGACGCCGACGCGGTCGCCGACCGCCAGCCGGACGGCGACGTGGCCCCATCCGTCCCCGACCCGTCGGCGATGCTGATTCGGAGCGGGACCGCGTCGATTCGCGTCGACTCCCTCGTCGTCGCCATGGCGCGCGTACGGGCGATCGCCGAGCACGAGGGCGGATTCATAGCCAACAGCGCCCAGGAAACCGGCAGCGACGCGGTCCGCTCGGCCACGCTCGAGATCAAGGTCCCGGCGGCCAACTTCGAGCATCTCGTCGCCGACCTCGCCCCGCTCGGCGCCGTCGAGACGGTCAACGTCACCGCCGAGGACGTCGGCGAGGAGTACGTCGACGTCGAGGCGCGGGTCGCGAACGCGCGACGCCTCGAAACCCGGCTCGTCGACCTCCTCGCGACGCGCACCGGCAAGCTGACCGACGTGCTCGACGTCGAGCGCGAGCTCGCCCGCGTCCGCGAGACGATCGAGCGCTACGAGGGACGACTCCGCTACCTGCGGGCCCGCTCGGCGATGAGCACGCTCTCGCTCACCGTCCACGAGCCGGCGCCGGTCCTCGAACGGCCCGGCACCCACCCGCTCGCCGACGCCGTCCGCCAGGCGTGGCAGAACGCCGTCGACGTCGTCGCCACCGGCATCGGTGCCGCGGGCGCCCTCGTCCCGCTCGCGATCGTCGTCGCGCTCGCGTGGGGGCTCTTCCGCCTCCTCCGTCGCGGGGCCCGCGCGGGCCGCGTGCCGGTCGTGCCGGTGTAGCGCCCGTGTAGCATATTGGGCCATGGCAGAGACAGTGATCGACGCGCCGGCGGCGGGCGATGGCGAGGAGGGTCGCCGCCGCGCGCGCACGCCGGCGGCGGGGTTCCGGCCATATGTCCCCGACAGCGCCAACCTCGCCGAGCTGACGCCGGGTGCCGTCCTCCTCGGGATGGCGCTCGGCGTACTCTTCGCCGCGAGCAGCGTCTATCTCGCGCTCAAGATCGGGCTCACGGTCAGCGCGTCGATCCCGATCGCCGTCCTCTCGATCACGATCTTCCGCTACATCAGTCGCGCGTTCGGCGCGGCGCCGGCGACGATCCTCCAGAACAACATGGTGCAGACGACGGGGTCCGCCGGCGAATCGATCGCCGCGGGCACCGTCTTCACGCTCCCTGCCCTGCTGCTGCTCGGCTATGCGCTTCCGTGGAGCCGGGTCGCCGAGGTCGCGGTCGTCGGTGGCGTCCTCGGGGTGCTCTTCATGATCCCGCTCCGGCGCAGCCTGATCGTCGACGAGCATGCGACGCTCAAGTACCCCGAGGGGACGGCCTGCGCGCAGGTGCTGATCTCCGGCGAGAAGGGCGGGCTCCAGGCGCGCACGATCTTCATGGGCTTCGGACTCGGGGTGCTCTACAAGTTCCTGAACAGCGGGATGCGCCTCTGGACCGATGTCGCGACGCGCGCCATCGAGCGGACGATCCCCGGGGGCCGGCCGCAGCTGATCGGCGAGCTGCAGGCCGAGGTCAGCCCCGAGCTCTGTGGCGTCGGCTACATCATCGGCCCGCGCATCGCGGGCTATCTCTTTGCCGGCGGGGTCTTCTCGTTCTTCGTCATGATCCCGACGATCAAGCTCTTTGGGAGCGGCCTGGGGACGCCGATCTTCCCGGCGACGAAGTTGATCGCCGACATGACGGCGATGGAGATCCGCGCGAACTACACGTACTACATCGGCGCCGGCGCCGTCACCGCCGCGGGGCTGATCAGTCTCGGCCGCGCGCTGCCGACGATCGTCTCGGCGTTTACCAAGGGGCTCGCCGGGTTTCGCCGGGCGGGCGGCGCACCGGCCGAGCGACGCACGGCGCGCGATCTTCCGATGTGGATCGTCGTCGTCGGCTGCGCGCTGGCCGTGGTGGCGATGGTGGCGCTCCCGAAGATCGCGATCAACCCCGTCGGCGCGCTCCTGGCACTCGGGTTCGCGTTTCTCTTCGCCACGGTGTCGAGCCGGATCACCGGCCAGATCGGCGCGTCGTCGAATCCGATCTCCGGGATGACGGTCGCGACGGTGCTGCTCACGGCGCTGATCTTCTACGCCGTCGGCTGGGTCGGTCCCCAGTACCGCGTGCTGGCGCTCTCGATCGGCGGCGTCGTCTGCATCGCCGCCGCGGTCGCCGCCGCGACGTCGCAGGACCTGAAGACGGGCTATCTCGTCGGCGCGACGCCGGCCCGCCAGCAGATCGGCCTCTTCGCCGGCGTTGTGACGTCCGCGCTCATGGTCGGCGGGATCATCCAGTTCCTCGATCGGGCGAACACGACGATCGTCGAGCGGTCGTATCCCGGCGTCACGGTCTCCGAGATCGACGCGGCGCCGATGACGCTCGACGACGGACGGGCGTTCCGCGTCGGACATCTCTATGAGCGCGTCGGCGCAGCGGCGGCCGGCCGGTACCTGATCGATTCATCGGGCGCGATCCGCTATCTGATCGACCCCGGCATCGGCGGCCACGAATCGGTCGACTACCGCGGGCGGCGCGTCACCAAGCTCGACTCGCCGAAATCGCAGATCATGGCCCTCGTCGTCGACGGAATCCTCACCCGGAAACTGAACTGGGGCCTGATCCTGATCGGCGCGTTCTTCTCCATCGTCATGGAGATCCTCGGCATCCCCTCGCTCCCCGTGGCGACCGGTTCCTATCTGCCGCTCTCGACGACGGCGACGATGTTCATGGGCGGGGTCGTGCGCTGGCTCGTCGACCGCCACGCCGCTCGCCGACCCGATGGCGGCGTCGCCGCCGACGCCGACTCGGGGCCGGGGGTCCTCTTCTCATCGGGGCTGATCGCCGGGGGCGCGATCACCGGCGTCGTGCTCGCCGCGTTCGCCGTCTACAAGCTGGACCGGTTTTACGAACTCGGCACCCGCCTCGGTCCGTATGCCGAACACCCCGGTATCGCGCTCGCCGCGTTCGTGCTCTTTCTGGCGATTCCGCTCTACCGCGTCGGCACGCGGGGCCAGGGCGCGCGACTCAGCGACTGAGCGCCACCCACGCCGCGCCGGGCGGCACGTTGTTCGTCGTCGCGACGATGCGGCCGCTCTGCGGGTCCTTCCACTGATAGCGCGTGTTGTCCAGCCAGTACTGGTTGCCGTCGCCGTCGTGGTAGACGTGGCTGTCGTTGATGATGTCGTCCATCGCCTGGAAGTTTTGATCGATCGCGCTGAACCGCTGGGCGATATGGGTCCCCGCGCGCTGGCTGTCGAGAATGTGCTGCTCCTGGGTCAGGAAGTTCTGCATCCGGTTGGCGATCGCCTGATTGATCTGCGCGACGTACTGCGCCTGCTTCGCGTTCCACGCCGGATCGAACTTGAACGTCTGGAACATGTGCGTCCCGATCGCCTGCGCCGTGGCGACCTGCGCCTCGGGGGCGACGATGATCCCCAGCCAGTCGACGAACCACATGCCGTTGATCATCCCCGGGATGCTGTGCGTCACCGCGACCACATGCGCCTCGCTCGGCAGCTTCGCATGCGTGCACGAGAAGACCGCCTCGCCGGCATCGGCGTTGGTGACGCCGATCTGGGAGCCGATCAGTTTCGCCATGTCGGGCCGCGAGCGGGTCCCCCGCGAGGTGAACGTCCCGCCGCAGAGCGCCGCGACCTTCCGCTTCGCATACGCGACCGCGTACTCCGCACCCGACATGTGCGGCAGCACCATCGTTACCTGCCCGAGCCCCGGGCTGTAGACGGTCCCCTCCTTCGGCGTCGTCGGCCCGGGCGGGATGAATGACGGCGTCTCGGGATCGTTGAACCCGAGGTAGATCGCCCCGTCGGGCGACATCAGCCGCAGGTACGTGTTCTCGTTGAGCGGCGCGACCCTGAGAAACCCGCCCTCGATCCGCCACCCGGCCGGCACCTCGAGGCTGAACGCGTGCTCGTACGGATCGACCCAGTGCGTCCACTGGATCGCCGGCGGCGACGCGGGCGCCTGCGCGCCCGCGGGCCCCGAAACCATGCCACTGGAGAGGGGACCCGCGAGGACCGGGATCAGCGCACCCGCAACGAGCCGATATCCGCGTCGCATCGCCTACGGTGTCGGCACCGCCGGGATCGAGACACTGTACTGCGCGTTGATCGCCGAGATCAGCGCGTTGGCGACGGCGATGTGCGCGGTCGCCGACGGGTGCACCCCGTCGAGCGTAATGAAATTCCCGAACGGCAGCGTCGCGCTGGCGAAGTTCGGGATCGTCGGGATCGCGCCGGCCGCCTTGAGGGGCTCGAGGAGCGCGTTCGGATCGACGTACGCGAACCCGAGCGAGTCGGCCTTCGCCTCGATGAAGGCGTTGTACGCGTCGACCGTCCCGGTGATCAGCGCGATCTTGTCGGCGTCGAGCGTGAACGCGTCCTCGTCGCTGCACCCGATCTCCGGCGGGAAGGTGCCCGCGGCGATCAGCGGCAGGACCTCGATCGACAACAGCGCGTGCGCGCCGGTGCAGTCGGCGTTGTACGTGATCGTGTGCCCGGCAACGGCGTTCACCGTGGCGTTCAAGACCGGGTCGGCGAGGATGCTGTCGATGGGGAAGAGCGACGGGATCAGCGTCACGTCCACTACCCCGATCAGCACCCCCCTGAGCCCCGGCGCACCCGCTGTGAGCTGCGTCATCATCGTGTCATACTCGGCGATGAACGTCGGGACGGGTGTCACGCCAGGCGACAGGCCGGGATCGGGGACGACGACGCCGCTCAGCGCCGCGGGAAGCACGTCGTTGTTGCCGATCCAGATCGAGACGAAGCTGGGATTCGCCTCGAGTGCCTTCTGCACCTGTGTCAGGCCGCCCAGGATCAGCGTCGTCAGCACGTTGGAGTTGGCCGACGTCGGATCGGTCGGATCGATCGCCGCCGCGCCGGGGACGGCGACGTTGTTGAGGACCGCCGAATACGACTGCCGGAGATCGCAGGTCGTCGCGGTGCCGCCGCCATAGCGCGCGCCGGTCTGGAAGTTCACGATCGGTGGCGGGCAGCCGCGGCCGGCGAGCGACGCATACGCGTAGCGCGTCCCCGCCTGTTGCGCGAGCAGAAAGGCGTAGCTCTCCCGCTGCGTCGAGTCGAGGATGCCGCCCGACTGATAGCCGGAGGTGATGCTGTTGCCGAGGGCGACGTAGCTCCGGAAGAGCCCCGTGTTGAGTGACGTCTTCGGCGGCAGAATGACGTCGTTCTTGCTGCAGCTGGCGAGGGTCGCGGTCAACGCGATCGCCACCACGCCGCGCGCGAGAGCCGTGCGCATGGAAATCTCCGTGTGGGAAGTGGCGGTTAGAAGAAGTGCAGCTTGAGGCTCAGGCTGTACACGTTGGCCGCGAGGTTGTAGTAGCCGTCGTTCAGGTCCGCGCCGGGGATGTCGGCGTTGACGAGCGTGCTCTTCTCCTCCGTGCGGCCACGACGGCCTTCCGTGGCGACGTGCACGTAGCCGGCGTCGAGCGCCAGCGCGTGCGTGATCGGCAGCCCGAGACCGACCGAGATGTTGTAGCGGTTCATGTCCGGCAGGAGCGGCGTCACCGTGCCGTCCGGGACCGGCGAGTTGATGTAGCTGAAGCCCGCTCGGCCCGTGATCCCCATCGGCGTCGAGCCGAACTGGTGCTCGAGCCCGAGGCGAATCGACCACGAATCATGGTAGTTCTCGATCAGCTCGCGGCTCGTCGCACTCGCGCCACCCTGGAAGTCGAGCGGCAGCTCGCTGAACGCCGACCAGCTCGAGAACTCGTAGTCGACGTCGATCACCGTCCGGCTGATCCCGTTGAACCCGATGCCGACCTCCGCCTGCCACGGATCGGGGATCGACGTCGTCACCCCCTGCTTGGCGAGCGAGGAGGAGAAGAGCGGCGCGAGCACCGCGTCGACCGGCGTGCCACCCGGCAGTCCGAGCGGGTTGCCGGCGGCGAGCGTGAGCCCCGTCGGCAGCTGCTTGAAGGTCGCCGTGCCGGTGTAGTCGAAGACCATCTTCGACAGGAACCGGGCGCCGAACTCCCAGTCGTGCGTCGGCGTGAAGTGGAGACCGGCGTTGAACGCGTACCCTGTCCCCGCCGCCTTCGCCGTCAGCGTCCCGAACTCCGTGCCGGGCGCGATCCCCAGCTGGGCGAACGTGACGCCCGGCTCTACCGTCTGCTGCGACAGGTCGAGCCCGCGATCGAGGCGGACGTTGGACCGGCCGATCACCGGCCCGGCGCCGATCGAGAGTTTCCCGGGGACGAGGTCGAAGGCGATGTTGGGCTGCATGTAGAGCGTCGTCAGTGACGCCCGCTGCGACTCGAACCGGCCCGGGAAATCGGAGCGCCACTCGGAGATCAGCCCGTACGGGGCATAGACCCCGAATCCGAGCGCCAGGTGATGATCGCCCAGCCCGAACGTGTAGTTGACGAAGATCGCCGGCGGCACCGACAGCGGGACGTTGGACTTGTACTTGTGTCCCGAGGTGTCGGCGATGAAGCTGCCGAGGACATTGATCGCCGACGCGCCGCCATACAACGAAAATCCGGGCAGCTCGGTCGGAGCGCCCGGATTCCAGTAGATCTGCGAGGCGTCCTTGCAGGGAGCGCCGGTGTTGGCATACCCTCGCGCGAGCGCGCAGGTGCCGACGTCATTGAGCTGAAACGCCTGTCCACGCGCCAACCGCGGGACGGCGACGAGCGGCACCAGGGCGGCCGCCATCGCGGCGCCACGCCACGAACGAATGAAAGACATCCCTTGACTCCACCCGCGGCATCCGCGGCCGAATGTAACGAAACTCCGTGGTCCGACGGGACAAAGGCTACGATGCGGTTGCAGCACTGTAAATGTCCGATTCTATCAGCCGATCCATGCCGACAATCCCCCCGACTCCCGCCCCCTCGGCGCCCCAGCGCGTCGTCTCGCTCCTCCCCGCCGCGACCGAGCTGGTGGCGGCGTTGGGCGCCGCCAGCCGGCTCGTCGGCATCACCCACGAATGCGATGCGCCGGCTGCGGTCCTCGACCGGCCGCGCGTGACGACGACCGCCGTCGATCCGACCGCCGACGCCGGCGTCGTCGACGCGCAGGTCCGCGCCCTCGTCGCCAGCGGCGCGCCGACGTTCACGCTGCTCGGCGACCGCATCGCCGCCCTCGCGCCGGACCTGATCCTGACCCAGGCGCTCTGCGACGTCTGCGCGATCTCCGCCGACGACGTACGCGCCGTCGCCGCTCGGCTCACGCCTGCCCCCCTCGTCCTCGAGCTCACCGGCACGACGATCGACGGCATGCTCGACGACGTCCGGCGCGTCGCGGCCGCCCTGGGCGATCGGGCAGAGGGCGATCGCGTCGTCTCGGCGCTCGAGGCCCGCATGCTCGCCGTACATGACCGGCTCGCCGCCGCACGGGCGCCGCGCCCGGCGGTCGCCGTGATCGAGTGGTCCGACCCGCTTTTCGCCGCCGGACACTGGGTCCCCGACATGGTCAGGCGCGCAGGAGGACGCGACGTACTCGCCGAGCCAGGCACGCACTCGGACGTCGTCGCCCCGGAACGGATCGAGGCCTCGGCGCCCGACGTCATCCTCATCGCGCCCTGTGGCTACGACCTCGCGCGCACCGCCGACGTCGCGCGCGCCCTCGTCGACTCGGCGCCCGCCTGGCTCGCGGGGCGCGAGGTCTGGGCGATCGATGCCAACGGGCTGGTCAGCCGCCCCGGCCCGCGTCTCATCGATGGGATCGAGACGCTCGCCGCGATCCTCCACCCGACCCTCTTCCCGCCGCCGCCCGCGACGCACGCGGTGCGCGTAACTGCGGTCGCCGCCGGGTGGATCAGCGCACCGTCCAGATCTTGATCGCGATCGCGACAAGGAACCCGGCGAAGAGTCGGCGCAGGACGACCGGGGCAAGGCCGATCGCGAACGTCGCACCGAAGTAGGCGCCGACGAAGAGACCGGCGGCGAGCAGCAGCGAGGCCCTGATATCGAGATCGCCGCTCTGATGGTAGCGCCACGCAGCAAGCGCGCCGACCGGCAGCAGCAGGGCGCCGAGCGAGGTGCCGTTCGCTTTCGTCTGGGTCATGCCGAGGAGCAACATCAGCGCCGGCGCGATGACGACGCCGCCGCCGATGCCGAAGAGCCCCGACATGATGCCGGCCGCCAGGCCGATGACGAGCAGGAGGAGTATTGACATGGGGGGAGAGATACCTCCGCCAGGCCGCCACCGGCAGGTGTCTGGCGTCATTCGCACCTTGACATCGCTCGGGTGCCTTCGACCTTCCACAGCACGCGCGCTCGTCATCCGCGCGCTTCACCCGCTCCTTCCTTCGTCCGACTCGTCCCCGTGCTCTCTTCCAGTGCCCTCGACTTCCTCAAGCGCCTCCTCGACACCCCCGGCCCATCGGGCTTCGAGGGCGCGCCGGCGCGCGTCTGGCGCGAGCATGCGCGCGCGTTTGCCGAGGTGCGCGGCGATGTCGCCGGCAACAGCGTGGCGACGGTCGCCGGCGGCGGCGGCCCGGCGATCATGCTCGCCGGCCACATCGACGAGATCGGGCTGATCGTCAACTACATCGACGACGACGGCTACCTCTACGTCGGCGGGATCGGCGGGTGGGACACGCAGGTACTCGTCGGCCAGCGGCTCCGCCTGATGGGGCGCGACGGCGAGGTGATCGGCGTCGTCGGCAAGAAACCGATCCACCTGATGAAGCCCGACGAGCGCGACAAGGCGTCGAAGATGACCGACCTCTGGGTCGACATCGGCTCGAGTTCCCGCGCCGAGACCGAGGCGCGGCTCGCCGTCGGCGACGCCGGGGTGATCGACTCGCGCACGCTCGAGCTCCCCAACGACCGGATCGCCTCGCGGTCGATCGACAACCGGATCGGCGCGTTCGTCGTCCTCGAGGCGCTCAGGCGCTATGCCGAGTCGCCGGGCGCAGCGCGTGTCGTCGCGGTGGCGACGACGCAGGAGGAGATCGCCTATCACGGCGGGGGGGCGCTCGTCGGCGCCACGGGGATCGGCCCGCAGGCGGCGATCGTCGTCGACGTCACCTTCGCCACCGATCATCCCGGCGTCGAGAAAAAGGAGCTGGGCGACCATCGGCTGGGCGGCGGTCCGGTCCTCGCGCGCGGCTCGGTGATCTCGCCGGTCGTCTTCTCGCTCCTGCGCACGACCGCCGAGCGACTGGCGATTCCCTACACGGTGCGCGCGGCCGGGCTGCACACGTCGACGGACGCCGACGCGGTCCACGTCGCGCGGGACGGCGTCGCGACCGCCCTCGTCTCGATCCCAAACCGCTACATGCACTCGCCAAACGAAATGGTGAGCCTCGAGGATCTGGACCGCGCGGCCGCACTGATCGCCGAGACCTGCCGCGCCGTGACCGCGTCGACCGACTTCACCGCGCGCTGATCCTCGCGCGCTGTTCTCGCGCGTTGATTCTCGCGCGCGGATCCTCGCGCGCTGTTCTCGCCCTGCCGGCCGCCGCGAGAGACTCGGGCCGCGCGGAGAGCTAGAAGGATCCGTTGGAGGCGGCGGGCTGCTCGACCTCGACGCCGGCCAGGGCCTTCTTCACCGCGTCGCGGACCTCGCGGTCCTTGTCGCTGCTGAGCGCCTGGAGCGCGGCGAGCGCGGCCGGGGTGCGGGCGTCGCCCAACGCCTGCACGGCGACGACGCGATACGACGTGGGCTTCCGCTTGAAGAGCCCGGCCGCGGGTTCGGCGGCCTTGATCAGCCGGTCGACGGCGTCGGCCGTCCCGACGCGACCGAGCGCGCTCAGGATCGCGAGCTGCACCTCGACGTCGCTCTCCCCGTCGAGCGCACGCAGCAGCGTCGACGCCGATGGGACCCCGTGGGCGTTGCGGCGCGAGCCGGCGAGGCCGGCAGCGGCGGTCGCGCGGACCTGGGGCGAACTGTCCTTCAGCGCGCGCTTGAGGGCGAGCAGCGCGTGCGACGTCCCGAGCTTCGCGAGCGAACTCGTCGCGGCGCGGCGCACGCGGTCGTCGTCGTGCTTCAGCAGCTCGGCGAGCGGGCCTTCGGCTTCGACGGCATTCAGCTCGCCAAGGAGGTCGGCGGCGTTGCGCGCGACATACCAGCGGGCGTCGCCAAGCATGTAGGTCAGCGTCGTCGCGCCGGCCTGCAGCGTCACGAGCGCGCTGAAGTAGACGCGCCGGTCGGAGAGCGACTGCGCGGCCGTCAGCTGCTCGATCAGCGCCTCGGCCCCTTCCTCGCCGGCGCGCGCGAGCACCGCGAGATAGTCGGGCGCGCGATCCTTCCGCTTCGGCAGGATCGACGCGACGCCGCGCAGGATCGTCGGCTTCGAGAGCCGCCGGATCGCGGCCGCGTAGGCACGCTTGAGCTCCGGGTCCGTCTTCTCGGCCTCGCGGCTGACGATCCGGAAAAAGAGGTCGGCAGCCGCGACGACGCGATTGTCGCGTGCGGACTCCTCGATCACGAGGACGATCTGGTCGAGGAGGCTCGACGTCGCGGCGACCGAGTTGGTCCCGTCGAGACGGGCAAAGAGCTCATCGGCCGTTTCGCGGGGGCGGTCGACGTGCGTGAACTCGCGCACGACGTCGCTATGCACATCGTGCGTGAATGCGCTGGCCCGCACCGAGACCGACGCGCTCTCGAGGCCCTTGACCCCGTCACGATCGCCGCCCAGCGGTGCGGGCGGATGCGAGAAGGCCGGCGCCGGCGGCAGCTCGAACTCCTGCGAGAAGGCGTCGGGCACGGCCTCCGGCACGACGATCGACGCCGGGGGGTGTTGTATCGAGTTGTGCGTCGGTGTCGGCAGGCGCGGGTGGCTGCCGGTGACGGGCCGGCCCGGTACGGCCGGTGCGACCGCTGGCGTCGGCGACGCCGCGACGGACGGCGCCGGGACGGGCGAGGACGCGATGACGTTCGTCGACAGCGGCGTCGTGATGCGCGGCACCATCCCGCTCGAGCGACTCATGCGATTGAACAGCACGCGCACGGTGCGCGGCGCGAGGACGCGGAGCTGGGCGTCGACGGCGCGTCCCTCGTCGCCCTGCGGCGCGACGGCGGCGAGGACGCGCGCGGTGCCGAGGATGTCGGACGGCAGCGCGCCCATGTCGACGATCAGCTCGCGCACGCCGTGGCCGCGGAGCGAATAGGCGAGTTCGGTGACGCCGTCCGACGCGTCGCTCACGAGCTCCGTGCCGACCGCCAGCTCATCGCCCGCCGCCGACAGGATGACCGGGCCGGAGCGCGACGCGAGTGCCGCCGCGCGCAGCGCGCCCTTCTGTTCGTCGATCGCGTCCGGCTGGCGAGTGAGCAACCAGACGAGCCGCGCGAATTGTCGTGCGAACGTGAGCGAGTAGTCCACTATTCACCGCAGGAGTGCTGGCCGGCGGGGAGGCCGGCGGGTAACATATCGACGATCTTCCGACGCTTCTGCCACCGGTCAACCCGTATGCGAATCCCCCGTTCAGGGCTCGCCGCGCCCGCTGCCGCCATTCTGGCGGTGCTGGCAGCCGGCGCGTGCCGCTCATCAGATACGCGTCGACCGCCCGGAAGTCACGACGTCCTGACGGGTCCGGCGGGGGCGGATTCATCGACGGTCCGCCGTGACATCACGTATCTGGCCAGCGATGCGCTCGAGGGACGGGGCACCGGGACCCCCGGCAACGACAGCGCGGCGGCCTATCTCGCGCGCCGATACCAGGGACTCGGACTCCGCCCGCTCACTCAGCGGTTTACGGCCCGGTCGGAGGCGCTGGCGCATGCCGGGCAGCCGTTCGAGTTCCCGGCGCAGAATGTCGTCGTCGAGATCGCCGGGACCGACCCGCGCCTGGCCGGCCAGTGGGTCGTCGTCGGGGCCCACTACGACCACCTGGGCCGGAGCAGC
>Ga0209611_10012351_pt1 | contig 12029 bp, 3 predicted proteins | sample S1TSphgellanicum_3_FD_187693 | JGI IMG/M metagenome (GOLD analysis project Ga0209611, IMG submission 187693) | Host-associated microbial communities from peat moss isolated from Minnesota, USA - S1T2_Fc - Sphagnum magellanicum MG (SPAdes) (version 2) | ecosystem: Host-associated > Plants > Peat...
GTACGTACTAAACGATGTCATGAATAAATGTCTCAATTACTAATCAAGATTGTTGCCATTGGCATTAAGAATTTTGTTTTACAATCAATTTTGTATGGAAGAAACCATAGCTCAAATTCTTTGAACATCATGTATTCAACACACACATCAAGTTTAATATGGCACAAAGATTATTATTGTTTCCAAGTAATAAACACAAAAAGTGTGAAATGCAAATACATAATGAGAGTGATAATATTAGTGTTGAATACAAGTATTATAATTAGGCCCAAAATCCTAGTTTGTAGAAATAAGTAGAAGTGCAAATATTATAATTAAACCCCAAAATTCCATTTGGTAAAGGTACATACTAGTTTAAATATTGCAATGAAGCCCCAAAATTCCAGTTGGTAGAGGCAAGTGTGAGTGTAGGTATTGTAATGAAGCCCCAAAATTCCAATTGGTAAAGGTAAGTATGAATGTAGGTATTGCAATGAAACCCCAAAATTCCAATTGGTAGAGGTAAGTATAAGTTCGGGTATTACAAGTGAAATGAAAAATCAACCTTAAATGCAATAGCCACGTTTTAAAAAAACCCATCTAGATGGTTTGGATAGCCTTAAGTGAAGACCTAACCCTAAACACAATACCCACATGGAAAGTCACTTTGAAATAACCGAACCCTATATGGAATACCTACATTCAAGGTCACTCCGAAATTATGCATGTGGGGTTTAAGCCTCCTTAAATGAAGATCCTACCCTAAATGCAATACCCGCATTTTGGGGTTACAAAATAATTAGTTCATTTCAAGATAGTATGCTAACAAAGGTGTGTATAGAGGTTGGGGTTGTTGATTAGGAGTTCCATGATTCTTACTTTGTTTCATTGAATTTGGGAAAAGGTTGTATTGTTTGTGGATCAAATAATACAACGATAATTATGATTAAGCTTATCTTGGTGTAAGAATTTTTCAAAGAAATTTTGAACTAGCAATCTATAATGTGGAATAATTATTTTAAATAGTGATTTCAATAACTTATTAAAACAAAAGTATAGTTAAGTTATTCAATCAAACGTTAAATTAATCAATATGATTTGTAGATCCAACTTTTTATTATCTAAGTAAATAAAGTTAAACCAAGTGATTAGTTAATTATCTTAAATAAATAATTGATTATTTAATTATTGATAATTAATCATTTAAATTATCCAAAATATTGGTCTATTAGTTATTTAATTATACGACAAAATTTGGTGATAATTCATTAATTATCAAAAATATTTTACATTAAATTGGGGGGAAATTTTTAGGGTTCAAACATATGTGAAACAATATAATTTCATTTTATATCTTCTTCAAAGAAATTGGAAAAAATTGGTTGGAGAGGTCATAGAAAGGTAAAAAGAAAACCTTATGTGAAAACCCAACCCTAAATGTAATACAAAGTTTGTCGAGATCAAAAAATAAAAGTTCAAGCTTAAAATTTCTTCAAATATGTTCATATTTATGGTTTTTGCCTTTTTAAACTTGTAAACTCATTTCAAAAAACAAAAATATAAAGTCTCTAATTCAATAAGATTTTAAACAATGTTTTAAAAAAAAATCAAAGCACATAATTTTCTACTTTTTTTTTGTTTCACATAATAATAAAAATCATCTCTCCCACATATTAATCCTATGTTTGATTAAAATTTTATTTTATATTTTTTTGATATACAGTAAATAAGTTCTTGGTTAAAATAATCATATAGTGGGTCAAAAATATATTATATTATATATATATATAACACAAATCCTTATGTAAACTTTATTTTTTACGATGTATAATATTGGTTTAAATATTGGTCCAAATATATCGTTATTTATAACACATAATATATAAATAATGATATTATGGAATTATACAGTTGATCCATTTCAATACATATAATATTTTCATATTTATTATATATATATACATAACCTATATAGCTATATAAACCTATGGTTATGTATATTGTGATTTTTAATGAACTTTGTTTTCAATGTGAGTTTAAAATTTCCAAAAGATTAATAGCTAGGTATGAAAATGTTCATAAGCTCTTAGACATCATGCTAGAGTTTGTGTAGATTTTAAAAGCTTTGTGAGGGCCAAGTTGTTATGTAATGTTTTCGATACCTTCAAAAGTTGAAAAATGACTTGACTATCCAAAAAACACAATTAGTGTTCATAAAAAAAACCAAGAATTTATAGCCTTGACAAATTACTAGCTTCAAAAAAAGCTCAAATTTAAGCTTGGTTGTCAGATTGACTAAAGTGTCAACATTGACCAAACTAAACAACCTAACCTAAACATGAGTAATAGGTTAATGAGCTAATTGTTAAGTAACATAATTAACTACATGATAGGCTGCCTACGTAATATAGGCCTATTATGTAGTTTATTCATTAATATTAGGCCTTTTAAGTTAATATCTTAGATGGTCTATGTAGGTATTGAAGGTGGTTGAGTTTATTAAGTAAACCTACTAGTTATATAGGTTATATACTAGCCTAGGCCATGTAAGCCTAATAAGCATCTATGATAGTTTATAACCTTTTAAATTTGAACTAAAAAATTTTATCAAAAAGAAAACACATTTTTCCATATAACTATTATAAGTATATACTATTAGAATATGATTCAAATTTAGAGTTTGGGAAACCCTAAATTAATTAACAGTTTTTTTACAAGTTAATAGTAAATAAAATAAATCTACAGTGCATTATAGGGGAATTTTATATGCAAAACAATGCAATACATATTTTTAAAGAAATTGAAAGAGATCAGTTTGGAGATTAACAAATGGTGAGAGACATACCTTCTTTTGTGTTTTGTTACAAATTTTATTTAATTATTAAAAAATTATGGCTAAATTTACAAATGGTGAAAGTAAATACGTGTGTGGATATTACAAAATTATATGAAACCTTAACCCTAAATGCAATAGTCATATTCATGTTTATTTCAAAATAACCCATAGGTGAATAAGGTAAAATCTACAATGAAAGGGCAACCTTAAATGTAATACCCACATGTAAGGTCGCTTTGAAATACTCAATATGTAATTTGGGTGCGCCTTTGAATGAAGACCGAGGCCTAGATGCAATATTTACATGTAAGTTCATACTAAAATAATCCATAGGTGATTAAGGCAAACCTTAATTGAAGACCCTAAACCTTAAATGCAATACTCACATGTAACGTCATTTCAAAATAATTAATCAGTGGTCTGGGTACCCAAAATATGTCTTTTTATATACCTAAATTAATTATTATTCTGAATTAATTTTATGACAAAATGTAAGTTTTGCAATGAATGTAAAAAACATCAACTATTATGGGACCTATATGCATGTATTGCAATAGATGTTAAAAAAATCAACGACTATTATGGAAACTATATGCAGGTATTGTAAGGAATGCTAAAAAACCTAGAGATTACCACGAGACCCATATGCGGGTATTGCAATGAATGAAGAATGTTAGTTACTATTTGTGGCCCATATGAGGGTATTGCAAGGAATGCAAAATGACAGTGGCTATTATGGGACTTATATGCGGGTATTGCAAGGATGCAATATGCCAGTGGTTATTATGGGACTTATATGCGGGTATTGCAAGGATGTAAAATGCCAGCGGCTATTATGGGACTTATATGCGGGTATTGCAATGAATGCAAAATGCCAGTGGCTATTTTAGGACTTATATGCGGGTATTGCAAGGAATGCAAAATGCTAGCGGCTATTTTGAGACTTATATGTGGGTATTGCATATTTGAAAATGGCCTTATGGAGTTTATAATAGAAAATGATGTAGGTATTATATGTTTAAAATGTGTGTATTGTTTTAAAAGCCTTTAGGTGATGTGAATCCTATTATATTAAATGTAAATATTGCACAATGTTATTTTGATCTTTGGTTTGATTCTTACATCTCAAATAAAATTATGACAAAGAAGACATATATGATTAACCATATGCCCATGAAATAAATGTGAGTAGAAGATACTATTATATTGATAAAAGATGTACAAAAATGGGTGCATGAAAAAAAAATAAAGAACGCAATGAAAAAAAAACGTTGGTTCTTTATAACATATCAAAGGATCAAAGTTCAAAATTGGATAGTCCAAAAAATAAAAGGGCTACACTAAGGAAAGTCTACAAAATTAAAAGACAAATTTCAGTTATAGAAAATAAAATAAAAATGAAAGCTTATGGGATTGTAATGGAACCTTGAGAGATGGGTCTTCACTACTTGTGAGTGGTAATGAGTTCACCATAGCCCACTTCATTCAAATCTAACCTCCTTCAGAACTTTGAAATCATTTGGGTGAAATAGTAACATAACCCCATTGGAGGCCAATAACTTCTTAGCAAAATCAAAGACTACAATAATGTATTCATTAACCTTCTAATTCCAAGGAGGAATATCAAATGGGTTCCTTCATATGAATAGAACAAGTAGGTTTATAGGAACGTGAATGATGACAAATTGAACCTTTCCACTAGGATTCATCTACACAAAAAAAGGCAAAAAGTCAATGTATCCAGGACAAGCTACTTGAACTATGTTGTAAAGTGAAAAAGAATATAATGTAAGCTTACCTTGTGAATGAACTTGGAGATTGTTTCATACTTTGAAGGCCAAGTTCAAGGAGAAATCTTGGTGGCCACAATGGAAGGTCATGAGAATGGGAGGACCTTATATTGAAAGCCAAGAGGCCTACTAGAGGTAAGAGCAATTAGAATTGGGTGGAATGGAAAAAACTAGAATGATCCCTATTAAATGCTCCAAATTCCACCAAGAAGAGGTGGCAAAAACTAGTGGGGTAATAGCCCTTCTTTCTCTCCTCATATCCTCTGCTTTCTATAGACCTATAGTTTGGTTCAAAGGAATTTCAACAAAGGCCTCTTGATTTGCATCGAAGGAGGGAACTTTCATTCCTTTCTCCTTCAACTGGCCCTTTCCCTTTGAAACATTTGTCTGCTTCCCACCTTCAACCTATGTTCTTGTAGAATTTACAAGAGTTTCCATGAAATACGGTTTGATATCCTCCCTTAATGGAATCTCTAGGGTGGGGGTGTTGTCTTTTGGATAGTCAAGGTACCAACCATATTGGAGAAGATGAGAAGCGAGCCAATCCTTGAGTAGGTCCTTCTTGAACATAATGTTATCCGCCTTTGGGTCATGTTAGGTCTTTAGGAGATTAGGGAGTTGATCGATGGCACCCTAGAATAATAAAACATGATAGAAATACCTGCAAGGGAATGAAGAACACCTTCATAGTGAAATTTATAAGCATGGTTACTAACTTTCCTACTTTCGGCATGGATAAAAGGGGAAGTTATGTGGTGATCCATAAAAACCTATGCAAGTTTAAATGGTTTAATAAGAGCCATTGGCGCCCCCTTAGGTGATTGCTTTTTGAGGAATATTTTTGAAATATTATTGGAAAAAACCTTCCAAAAAATCTTTTTAAATCTATTTTTTTAATTTGTACTATTTTGTTAGGGTTTGTGTTAAAAATTTGCCAAAAATATGTCATTTTCAAAGTTTTCCAACTCCATTTACAATACTTTTGAAGGTCCAAATGTTAATGAAATAATTTCATATTTTGGAAATTTATAAAATAAGATATTCGATTTGATAATGTGAAATTTTTTAACTTATAAATTCAAGTTTAATTTTTTTAATAAAAAATTTGTGTAAAAAAGATTGAATTAAATAGTGGTTACAATTGTTTTGGCTCCTATTAACATAATTGCACTCATGTGGACCAACACACACTAAAAGAAAACTACAAAAATAAGAACACAATAAGAGGGAAATTCTTCAAGAAGAAATAAAAATCAAAGAAATAACATCTAGAAGTAAAATACCTCATGCCAAAAAATTGCCTTGTCCAACCATTTGTCAAATTGGGAATTAAAAAAGTTGAGATTGAGGAAATTTTTGCCTCCAAAACAACAAATTCATTCCACATCCTGAGCCATGACAACTTCTACTCGATCAAGACACAAGAATAGGTGAACGTCTATAGCTTTTTTATCAACATTTCTAATTCTAAGTTCATGTCATAATGAACCTATATCTCCCTCAAGAAATCTGAACCCATGGAAAGATCACATATTAACAAGTGCTTGTAAAAGGCCCAATAATGATCCTTCCTGACTTATTCCATGGCTCTCTCCATTCACTTCTAGAGCTTCAATGGTGAATGGTTTTGAGTTTCAGGGAATTTTTCATAATACAGCTTCACTAGGACGTCCCCAACTATAGGAAATCTCTCACTACAAAAACAAAGAAAAGCAAACATGAACAAGTTGATTATGGATGTCATAAAAAAAAATCTTCAAGGGAGTCTAAAATTTATTTTTCATACCTTATACACATATTCAAAAAAAAACCTCTGAGGTTAGGGAATGCCATGTCTTGCACGACTTGATTTACAATTTCTTATAAACTTCTATTAGGAGCACCTCCTTGAACTGTTCCAAAGGGATAACCCTAATTGATTGGATTCTGAAAAATTCATGGACAAGGTTGGGTTTCACATGGTCCAATTCCATCTACTTATAGAAAAAGGGAGAACAATGAAAAGAAACTCCCTTGAATCTAACTTGATGTAGGAAACAATAGAAGGGTGAAAAACATACTTGATCATTGCAATGAGGAGCTCAACAAGCTCGTGTAAAGTATCAATGACAATGGAATCAACAAAGATGTGTCCGGAAGGTTCATCATCGTGTAGATGGTTAATATAAGGCAACCAAGCCTACAACTTGTGATTACCATCCTAGACCAAAAAAAAAATGTCTAGAAAAATATTTGAGGTTAAGATCAACAAACAACATAATTGCAAAATTTTCATTTTCAAACATCCAATGTTGATTCCAAGCAAACATGTGTTGATCTTGGAGTTCTTCCTGCCCTTTCTAATTGAGAGGTGAAACCTAAAAAAATTTGTCACCCTCCTGATAGCTAGTCTAAAATGCCTACTCCATCTTGAGGACATCATTTAAAAAAACAGAAGACATTAATTTTAAGAGCAAGACAAACAACCAGCATTGATATCATCCACCATAGAGGAATAACCATCTACGCTCTATTCCTTGGGATCATCTTGTGTTTGCCAAGGACTTTAAAATTATTGAACTTTGTTTGGCTTTAAACGGCTTGTATAGTCTTATCAAAAGACAAAAAAGTTTGTATATGCCACCAATTGAAAACTTTGCAAAGAGATTCATACTATTATAAATGCACAAAGAAAAATGTGAAAGAAGTCCATAATTTTGAAAACAAATATTGATCCCAATGCTCCCAATACCTCAGGCATCTCCATAATCCCTGTGATGGGGTTAATTTTGCAATATGTCTTGCAAAAATAACATTAAAAAGGTCAAAATTCTCTTTGCAACAAAAAAATTGAGCCGAATTCTAGCTTGTTCCAAAACTGGAACCAAACTAGAACTCAACTCCTCTTATTTGAAGCAACCAAGCTTCTTTTGATGTTAAGAAAAAATCAACTTAAAAATAAAAGGATTTGAACCTTAGTTTAACTCCAAAAGTGGAATTGAACTAAAGCTCAAATCCTTGAGTTTTTCTACAATTGAGCTCCTCTTGATGGCAAAAGAAGTTCGACTCCAACAAAAAATAAAAAGCTTAGCTCCAAAAGTGGAGCTAAACTAAGGCTTGATTTTTTTTTCTCAAAAAGGGGACCGAATTCTAGCTTGGCTCCTTTTGGTTGTTGGCTAAAACTCATAGTTCTTTTTTTTGTTATAGTCGAGCTTCTCTTAACATTGATCGAAGTTCAACTACAACAAACACGCAAGAACCAAACTTGGGCCCAACTCCATATATATATATATATATGGCTAATCTCTCCATCACTTTAGAATTTGAACTCAAGTTTTGTTGAGTTCGAATCCTTATTCGAGTTCAGATTCTCTTAAACATGAAAACTGGGGAAAAAAAAATCCAAATTCAAGATTCAAGTTATTATTGGAACTTGTTGGTTTCTTCTTGAGCAATGTTGATATTTCCTAAGGTTTCCTGGTCTTCTCCCTCTTCCTACACAAAAAACTCAACAAGAAAGACTTTTCTAATAATGAACATTTATATACAAGTATGGATTTAAGCCTTACTTTTCTACTTCATGAAACCTTATTAAAAGGTAAACAATTTCTTTTAACAAAATGATATTGGACTCAACTATAAAATAAGAAGTAAATTGGGATTTGATAACAACAAACCAATATTTTTTATGAAAGAAAAAATTAAAAACAAGTTTAACTATGATTGAGCTTTTAAATCAATACTTAATTAAATAGGATATTAAGAAAATAACTAAGACCTCAATTGAGCATTAGATGGATATGTCAGTTGAATACTGAATTGATTTAATTGAGATTTATCAAGATTAAGCTACTTGAAATTATCCATCTTCAATAAATACAATTTCAAACCAAACTATAAGCATTGCTACATTGATCTTTAAAAAAAACCTTAATATTGAACTATGAACATTTTTTTTGTTAACCATAAGGGTTTTTCTCAAACCTAACTACATTCATACTTTAAAAGATGAAGGCTTGTGCCTTGTGTGCTACTACCGTCATCCCCATAGTCTTCGCTACAGCTTGCCCCTACCTCCTTCTTTGATTAAAGATGTCCACTAGTTAAAACTCATGAAATCTACTCAGTTAATATATTTCAATTCATAGTGTAGTGCATTTCGTCCTATAGTGTAGAAATTCTTACCTGATAAATTCCTTTTTCCAATGAAATAAATCAAGCTCCTTTCCCCTTACTAATACTTCTATTTTCTTCACAGTTACACAAAAAATGTATTAAAAGCCATGAAAGTTCCCAAAATACAACACAACACATATTTATTCTAGTCCTAGAAAAGACAAAACATCTTGGTTAGGTACTCGCAAGGTGCATCTCCATGCTTTTTTTTGGCACCATTATTAAGTTTCATTGTCTTGCTTTGATATGAATCTAGTTGTTGCTGCGCCTTCTTCTATTCATGTGTTGGGCTATGGTCAGAAGTTCGCTAACCTTTTTGCATTTGGAACATGTTTCATCATCATCCACTCTATTTTTTTATAATTTTTTTCTTCTAAAAGATGTCGTTATTTGCCACATTGACCTATGTTTATGGTGCACCCTTAACCATTCAAGGAAACGTTGCCTAATGATTACCATTTCAAACAAGCTTTCCCCTCTTTGTGTCAAGACTATTCATTATTCTATGTGTATGTTGGGTCTCCTAACAATCCTTAAATGGATTAAGTAAAGCTAATGACACTTTGCTAACATCCTCGGGTACAACAAAATGTCTCTCCTTGTGTAGATTTGAGCCTTCGGTGTTGCTCCAACACCATTCAATTATATGACCGATGTGGTGGTAACGGATTCTTGGGACAAAAAAGACGAAATTCCTAGAATCAAACAATTGCATTTCCATCTAACTCAATAAAATATCAATTGTAAACAATTATAGTTTGTCATTGTACATTATCATGTGTTATTAACTACTTAACTAACAATCGCATTTTTTACGATGTGTAAGGAATTTATATACAATCCTTCACCTATTTTATTTACTATTGATTATATGTGTCAAAAAATTTGGAATAAAATCCTTTGTATTTGTGATGTCCTAATTGGTCATGGTCACTTTTGCCCTTAAGACTAACTGCCTATTCAATGTAATAGTTCATACTTACTATAATGAGACAATGGTGTAGTTATATCATTGAAGGAGTTGAATAATGAATAGCCCTACAAATTCCATGCCACTAGACACCAATCACATACATGGAATTTTGTTGTTTGCTTGATGTGATATGACATTCTAGAAGGACTAATTGGATTATTTCGTTATTGGTTAATGATATGGATTATTTTGTTATTAGTTGATGATATAATTCCACCCTATTAGATTCATCATATTTTCCAAATCCAACCAAACTTTTACGAGATTTCTCGCTTGTTTATGTCCATAACTTTTATGATATTTTCTTCTCCTATTATTTGAAAAAAAATTCTGAAGCTTTTTATTATCCATTTAATTGTTGGATATCCTCCAATTTTGTGGCAATTCTAATTATTCATTCCTTCCTATAACTATCCTTTTCCTTCATTGTTGATTTGTAATCATACACTCCTTGCTCCCTAATGACACTAATATTTTATACTTGTGGTATTTTAGATTGTTATAATCTTCAAACTATTTACAATGTATGGTACTATTGGTCTTCATCGTTTATTATGCAAGGGTGTGCAACACCCGTGCACCCCCAAATAAGGGAAAATGATTAAAAAATTTAAGAAATGAATAGCTTGAAGTACCCTAACCTAATCTTAGGTTTTCCATGCCTTCAATTCCCTTTTGATTTTTATTTTTTTGGCCCATGACGTGGCTATCGTCCTAGTTCATGCCAATTATGCTCTATGATGATTTGATTCAACTTCATCCTAGACTAATTTTAAATACCTTGGGACCATTTGAATAATTTCACCAACATGATTGCATAATTCCATTAGACCGTGGTCATGGCATGTGACAATGGTCTAAAGTGGCCACAATCTAGTATGTATTAAAAGGTTTTATAATTTGGAATGGGATATGAGACCTACAACCATAAGTAATGAATGCATACCACCATCTATTTGGTTGTTTAATTGGGCTGTGTATTGAATTCTTCTAAATAGGGACGTCATAATTTTCTTTTTTCGAAATCATTCCTATTACTATGTCCATCATATTTCCCAACATGTATCTATGAGTATGATTCAATCATTAGGATTATCGAGAGACAAATTGAACAACAATGGTGTTTTCCTATATTATAATTTTCACCTTACTAAAGCCACTTGATGACACATTTGGTTTACATCCCAAGAACTAGGTCCTCATTTAAATTAACATCACCCCCAATACTTTAGTTTCATTATTGTCATTAGGTTCACTATTTTCTTTGTATATTTATGTGCCTTTTCAATTTCGCCCTTTGTGTAATGTTGAGATTATTGTCAATCTTCTTTAATGATTTTTATATGGTTATTTCATTTCATTTTTTGCCACCAATACTACTATTGTTGTTGCATTCTCAACTATATCTCTAAATGTTATGCAAGGGGAAAAATATATATGTTTTACAAATGCAGTTATATGTATCCTTTCACATTGTTATCTATGATTGGAAATTACCTTTGGCTCCCTTTTGTTTATCGTCCTTGCATTTGATTAATAGTATGGTTTTGTAATTTTGTTTTTTGCATTGAATTCTCAAGTTATAGTTGTTCATCTTGCCCTCAAATTTAATTCCTGGTGTAGCAACATTTTTTATTGTCTAATTGTGAAACTATTGTGAGATTAATCTCATTGATGTCATGCCTGTACATGGCCTCATACATGATGGCCAATTACAGGCATGCCCATGTGCGCTTTTAGGGTTAATGTACGGTCTTAGGCAACTGTACGTTATTAGGTACTTAGGGTTTCAGTTGGTTGGCGGTAGTATAAAAGGCCAAGCCCTTCCTTTCTCTCTTTAGTTTTTCTAAAATGTCTTTATCAAGAGAGTGACCTCCATAATAAGCTAGGATTTCTAGATGCTCACGGCGGCCATTGCATGGCCACCGTTTACATACATTTCATTTTTTTCTTTTTTTGCAATTCAATTCTAGAAAATTTTTACTCCCTGTTGCTTCATGTTGAAAGCAACATATTTTTTATGCTTTTGGAGTTATTGAGTTGTTGCTATTAGTGTTGTTGCTATCGGAGGGAGCAAGTTGCTACTAATGTTGCTACTGGTGTTGTTGGAGGGAGCTTGCGTTATATTTCTACTAACTAACAAAGTAGGTTTCAAACCACCTCCTTTTTCTTTTCTCATTCTCTTTCTTTCTCTCACGTAGAGATAGGAAGAGCTGGTCTTCAAGGACGGTCTTGAAGTTCTCGAGTAAAAAAAATTTTTAATTTTTTTTTTGGCGACACCTGCCATCGCTGCAGA
>Ga0209611_10012352_pt1 | contig 12029 bp, 8 predicted proteins | sample S1TSphgellanicum_3_FD_187693 | JGI IMG/M metagenome (GOLD analysis project Ga0209611, IMG submission 187693) | Host-associated microbial communities from peat moss isolated from Minnesota, USA - S1T2_Fc - Sphagnum magellanicum MG (SPAdes) (version 2) | ecosystem: Host-associated > Plants > Peat...
AACCGAATTGTGCTTGCTGCGAATGATTGCAAGAAGACAACATTCCATGGAAACAACAAGTTGTGGGAATGGCTTGTGGTGTCTTTTGGATTGAAGAATGCTCCCGTCTTCCTTTAGCAAGTCATGGACTAGGTTTTCGAAAGGGCAAATTTCCCGAAGTGCTACATAGATGACGTCCTAGTGCATAGCAAGGGACTCTTATAGCACTTGGCTCATCTTGAGGAGTTATTCAAAAGGCTTCACGAAGTCAATATGAAGATCCATCCTAAAAAGTGTGAGTTTGCTATCACCTTAGTAGTTTACCTTGGACATAAAATTTTGCTAAATGGTATGGCTCATTGGGCCAAAGTAGTAGCCATTTTGGAGATGCCCAATCCTATTGATGTTCATAGTTTGAGGAATTTCATGGGACTATGTAATTACTACAATATTTATGTCCAAAATTTTGGTACTATTGTTCATCCTTTCTATGCATTATTAAAGAAAAATGTTGCTTAGACATAGAATGAAAAGGCTTATGAAGCTTTCAACACACTCAAGGAAAAGCTTTCAGAGTTCCCCATTTTGAGAAGACTTGATTTTAGCAAGGTTTTCATTCTACACACTTATTGGAATGCTCTTAGTATTGGTGTTATTCTTGGCCAACTTCATGAGAAAGGCAAGGAATATGTTCTCGCCTATGCATCCCGAAGCAGCAACAAGGCTGAGAGTAACTACTTTTCATATGAGGGGGAATGTCTTGTTGTTGTATGGGCCATCATATATTTCAAGCCCTATATTTATCGCACCAAGTTCACTTTGTATACCGACACCAACCTATCAAGTGGTTGATGACCAACGACAAGTTTACTAGTAAGTTAACTTGTTGGGTACTTATACTTCAAGAGTATGAGTTCAAGGTTATTCACTAACCTGATATTACACATTAGAATGTGGATACCATGTCGTAGAAACCCTTCACTACCTCTGAAGATTTCTTAGAAGTTAAGCAAGACTTCGACTAAATTCTAACAATACATGTATCTTATGCATCTAGTGATCTTGCACAACTACAATGTAACCTAGTTAAGCATCCCATTATGGATATATGGGAAGACTTGGACACTCTGAGGTTTTTTTAACATGGGGAATACCCTCCCCAAGTTACATCAAGTCAATGGGATCACATACAACAACAATCCAAATGTTATTCATGGAGGGACAATCACCTCGTTTAATGCTTACCACAAGGCGGCAAAATGGTTCCTCCACCACATGAACAACCTAATCTTATTTAGAAGGTACACTCGAAGCTTGACACTTTGGAATTAAACGTATTTATAACCTTCTCGCTCCTCATTACCATTGGAGAGGTATGTATGTTCAAGTCCGAAACATCATTGCTAGGTGTGAACAATGTGATAGAGTGAAAACTTCCTTTTCCTTTCAATAGTTCACACTTTCTTCGCTCCCTATTTAGGGCGTGTTTTATTGCTCGTCATGTGATTTAATTGGAGAGTTACCACAAACCTCCAGGGGAAATGTCTACATCATGATTATGATTGAACATTTTTCGAAATGGGATGAGCTTGTTGCGTTGCCGGACAAATCATCACACAACACCAACTAGGCTTTCTAAGAACAATCTTAAGTAAGTTTGGAGCTTGTGCTGAATGCCTTACTAATCAAGGATCATAATTCTAAAGAGAATTCCAATACCTACTTGATCATGCTCTCATTGACCATTGCCGAACTTCAAGGGATCATCCCCAAACTGATGGCCTTGCAGAGAGAATGGTTTAGACATGCAAAAAGGGACTTTGGAAAATTTACCTCATTAAAAACAAAGAGGATTGGGACTTGGCCCTACTTTACATCGCCATGGGTTAAAGGATGTCCAAACACGCCTCTTTGTCTCATTTTGCTCCTTACTTTCTACCTTTTGGGAGACATCCCATTCACTTTTTTCCATTGCTGCTCAAATGGACTAGGTTGTGGACTTGGACTCCCCAGCCACTTGGGCTAGGGTCATCGCAAAAAGGGTTATTTTATTCAAGAGGGTTATGTCCATGGGCATGGAAAACTTGTCCATTGCATAGCATCGAGACACTTTACGGTATGCACACCCACGAGGTGGCAATTACAAACCTAAGGTGAGACAATTTGATGTTGGTGACTTTGTGTATTTCCAGCAGCAACTTAATGATACCTTAGACATTTCTTCTGGTCACACTATCTTGAGGATTAAGACGATCAGGCCTTCAGGTGTGTTAGAGTTGCAAGGAGCTAATGAACACACAATTCGGGATCACTCCAAAATTGTGCGCCCTACCACCTGCCGAACTTAGATCCTACCATCATCACGTTGACTTGGATTCCTCCACTTGACTATCCATGTCAGGTATGTCAAAGGACAAATGATGCTGATAAAATGTTGATAAAATGCTGCTTTGTGATAATTATAACGGTGGATACCATCTATTCTGCTTCAAGCCAAAGCTCACTCAAGTTCCCACTGGCATTTGGCATTGTTCATCATGTTCTCTCGCAACACCTTGATTTTTACTTAGACCATGCCACATTTTTCTCGACTCAGGTTTTGGGGGGGGGATACATGAGAATTTCATCTCAACTTCCTTTTATGCATTGTATATATATGTGCGTGCATCTTTTTTTGGTTTATTAGATTCTACCTTTGACTAGTTTTAATCTTTTTGTTCAGTAAAGTTTGCTATGGATTTACACCCTTACGAAACCGAACGTCATGACATTACACGTCATGACAGCCATCCACATTGGGAAAATGACATGGTGCACAATTATGCACATGGTCTTTCCATGTCTAACCATTTCGCTTGTCGCAACCTTAGCTTTGGGCTTGCGACCAAAGCAAAAGGGGTTGTAAGGTTGCGGGCCAAGAGGATATCTAGAAGTTAAGGCAAGAGGAAGCCCGGGAGTCACATCACATATTCCCGGGAATGTAAGAAAGTGTGAGGGAGTGTAAGGGAGTGAACACTCACACTCCCAAAGCAACTCCCACTTTGGGAGATGGAGTCCCGTGGACTTCCAAAACTTCAGAGAACAATTGCAGGGGTCAAACCTCAATGTTTTGTGGTGTTCCTTATATCATTGAAAAGATATTAAAACATAGACGTCTAAAGTGGGCTCGCATTGATCATTTAGACATCTGAAACATAAGTTATGGCCAAAAGAAGGGCCGGGAGTCAAACTGCCAATTTGACTCCCAACCACAAAAAGTCAAGAATCGACTCGATTTACTTAGCTACAGGGGGCGTGCCACATATTGTTGAAAATCTCTCGACGAGAGCTACAACTTTGCTTCAGATTGCACCTCAATCGGAGGTCTGCTCGCAAAGTTATGGGGCTCCAAAGTCGCGGGAGTCCCAACTGGCGGGATTTCAGGACTCCCGCTCGGGAGTCCCGAGAAAAAGAGCCATTTGGATCTAGCCTCCGTGGAGAGCTGCAGAGTATACTATAAGGGGGAAGGTGGTGGCTTCCCCCAAGTCCGGGCCGTGGTGAATCTTGTGTGTCTGTGTTGCCCGTGGCTCGTCCTAGCACCAAAGGTGCTCCAACTATGCACTAACCACTTTGTGTGGGTTATGTGCAGGCCCGTGTGAATGAGTGAAGCTTGTCAACTCTTCCTAGTCCCATCCCGGAGCTCCAACACGCCCCTCTACCCCTCAAAGTGTTATGAGTCAGGGAGCGTGCTCCGATTCCTTCTTCTTTCGCTGCTTTCTACTTGGGCTCACATTTGAGTCCTTTAAGGAGTTGGGAGTGCGTCATTGCCTTTCCAACAATAATACTATGGAAGGTAGGACCTTTCAAACATGCAAAATCACATGATTTGTAATCACATCCAATGTGATCAGTGTTATCTATTACATGTAAACATAATCCCTTGGCTTGAACCTATGAAATCAAGGTCCATAACCTCCTCCACGAATCATGGCATACTGAAAAAATTTGAATGTTGAACAATTGCCAAATTCTCCATAACCATAGGCATCGTTCGCCTGAATGACACTTGCCCTAGTAATTAGTGTAGTTATCGAAACCTTAACCAAGGTTTTGTCATCGGTTGCCCCTAAAACATGATCATTAGGAATATTCGATTCAATATCATTTGGACCGAATGGCCCTAAGAATCCAACCTTGCAAAAAAATCCAAGGTCGAAACTTTAAACTAAAAAATCACCTAGCACATGTGTTATGGGTTTCACTTGTGCTACCATGTTGGATGCCATACTCGTCACTAGTGCCTCCAAACATGCAAATTGTGCATTCATCGCATTGGGTTGGTTTGGAGCTGATTTGGTGGCTAGCCTTTTATTAGCCGCACCTTTCACCTTCTAGCCTTTGCTATAACCTGGGAACTTCCCCATGTTTCCTATTTGGGATTGACCTTGCTGTAGCTCTAGATGAAGCTTGAAATAATAGTTTACATTATGGCCATATACCTTACAATGGGAGCAAGGTTGAGTGGGATTAGGGTTGGAGGTGGTCGCCTTAAGAGGATTAAGACAATCCTTCTTCCAATGCGGCCCACCACACCTCCAACACTTATCCTCCCCCCCTATTCAATAGTGTACGACGAGGAACCCCCACCAAGTTCTTGTTTGGGCCCCTTGCCTTTTTGTGGTGCAATTCTCAATGCTTGACCACATGATTGTTGAATCGATGAAGTAGGGGGATGTTTTAGGGTTTCTTTACTAAATCCTAGGGTAACAACCTTTTCCTCCATGATGTTGAACTCAATGTGTTCAAATACTTGGAAAACCAATGCCAACATGGGCTAGGTAGGCTGGGTGAAAACTATGTTTCACACTTGTTGCCTCAAATCCTTTTCCATAATCCCATACCAAAACTTGATAATTTGCGCCTATGTGACCCCTTTGGTCACATTGATCAACCTCCGCATCCATGCGTACGCCTCCTGCAAATTCTCATGGGGTTGGCATTGAAACTCATGCAATGTATGGAATTTCTTCAATGTCAGCTTCATGGCATCACAATCTCACGATAATCATCCATGGGTGGTCCCTCCATATGATGGAATAAACCCTTCCATGCTAAGAAAGGTGTAAATTGTTACAAATTCCGCAACTACTACATATCACACTAGGTATTGAACTCTTAAATGAAATCATTTAATTCAATGGTGCCAACCACCTTTGAAAATCAATGAGGCCCTTTGGAGGTGTTATAAATGTCTTCCATGTCCCACACAAGTGGTACAAACACTATCAATGATAGTTCTGCTTCAAAAATTGAATAATCTTCTTTAGATATTAATGTAGGTGGAGTGGGTGGTTGAGATTGCACCCCTTGCTTGGTAAATCCTCTAGCAAACCTATTTTTTGAATCTAAATATCAACATTTGTCTGTGATGAAACCTAACCTTAATTTGGGTTCCCTGAAAACCCTAAACCTATTACCCTGAATATTGTAAGCCTAAAATCATGTAAGCCCATTGTGACCAAGATTGTTGCACCTGTATTGGTTTAATTAATTTTACAAGGATGCTGACATGTTGCAGCTTTCCTTAACCCTAAAATCCCCCAAATTAAAATGGTGATTAAGGTTGCTACACCTATATGGTTGGGGCACCTACATCCATAAAAATGTTTTATAGGGCCAAGCATGCAGTCAGGGTTTTCACAACTATAAAAACAACAAATGTGACCTCACCAGTCATTACTCTAATCTCATCACCACGAATCTATCGATCATTAACTTGATTTCACCCAACAATAAAGAGAATCATTAAGTACAACCTACTCACCAGTAAACCTTATTATCTATGTGTGGGAAATTAGGGGTCAAAGAGGACTTGTTTAGTAATCAAAACTAGGTGGTAGCCTTGTCCCATACCTAGCTATTAACCAAACTAATTACAAACTTTGGGCTCATTGTGTGCTACAGCCAGCACATATGGAAAGGTTCGTAGCCTTTTACCCAAAGTTTATTATTGAACAATATGCACATATTTGCAAGAAATCATCACATGACCTTGGGCTCGCTTTGTGGTGTAGCCCAACAGCACATAACTTGATAGATTTCCCTTCCCCTTAATAAAAAATTGACAATCCTAAACACAGACACATGAAACAGGTGCAAAAACCCACAACACAAGGGGCATGAACTCTTTAACACATACAAACCTCCACCCTTGTAAATTTTGTTCGGAAACTTACAACAACAGTTATGTATAAATTCAAAAGTTAATGACATGGCCTAATGGCACAACATTCCACCACATGTCGGTATCAAAAGTACTTATAGGTAAATCACCCACGTGTTGTTTGTATTTTTTGTGCCTTCTCATGCACTTCACACCTCCGTGTGCACTTCATGCCACACCACTAGAAAAAGGGTTGGGAAATGACCCTCCGCTAATCTAACTGAAACCTCTAAACATGATAGCCTCCTTCACCACAAGAGAAATGGTGAAGACAACACTTGAAACATGCATTGTATGCAAGGGATATCAATTTTCAAGATTTTATGTGAAATAAATCTCAAGAACAAGAAAATTAGTCTCTAAACTCCCAAAATCATGATCTCCAAAAATGGTTGTCGGCCCACTATTGTGTAAAACTTGCCGAAATTTGAGTCCATATGTGGAAATTATGGCCCATTGAAAATCACGAGTGGATGAAAATTTTTCATCCAATTTTGGATTAAAATTAAAAAAAAAGAAAACTGAAAGGATAAATCCTTGAATGAAAATTCTTACATCCAAATTATCGATGAAAACCCTCCACTTGGATGAAAATTGGAAAATAAAATTAAAAAATAGAAAATAAACAATTAATACTTTTTTATTGTAAAAAAACTTGTTCTTGACACATGTCAAGTTCGGATTGGTGTCAAACTTAATTATTAGGTTAAAAAATGAAAATAAATAGCAGGTTCCGATTGGACCCAAACCTACCCCTCTACTCAAACCTTCATCCAAACTTCCCAAGCTTCCCCAAGGCCTAGAACCTCAAGTTCAGAAATTGAAAAAGAAAAAGAAAAAGCAAAAATAAATAAATGAAAAAAAAGATCAAAGGAGGTTCTAATTTGACCCCCTAGCCCCCCTTTATCTTGGGCCTCGCCTTAATTAAGTGAAACAATGTTGCACCCAAGTTGTGTCATCTTGGCCCGAGCCTTGGCTGAGTTGAAGTTCACGGTGATGGCCACTGTGAGCTCACATTTGTGGGCTATGCGACTTGCAACAATAGCAACAAGTTGTGACATCTTTTCCTCTTCCCCCCTTTTTCATTTTTTTTTTCATTTTTTCCTTTTTGGGCAAGTTGTAATAGTAAGCTTCACCTTCTTGTCGCAAGCTTTACCTACTTCTCCTCCTTTTTTTTTTTCCTTCATGCACTGGAGCTTTTTAATTCCTCTCATTCCATTGGCAACGACACCAACTTGTGTTCACTAGGAGAATAATCAGAAGGGGAAGAAAGGGAAAGAGAAGGAAGAAATAATGAGAGGAAAAAATTAAAAAAATAATAATAATTTTGGGGTCTAGGCCCCCGTGGAATTCAACTCTCTAGGGAGTTGCAAAACTTTAAAACATAAAAGATCACATCATCCGATAGCCAAGCAAAGCTCAAAAGAACAAATGCCACAATCTTGTGCAGTAGCAAACAAAATAACCAAGAACTCAGTGTAATCAACCACAAATCTAGCTTTGGCACTATTGAGTTAAATCAACTATAATTTTTTAGATTTCAAAGTTCTGCTCACCTACAAAACACAAGAATATGAATACTAACAAAAACTTCAACAAACTCCTTGCATAACAAGAACACAAAAACACAACAAAACTACGATGTGTTTCAAAATCTAGAAAATTGGATTTTGATCACACACCATCCTTACTTATCATGAACACCAAAAAGCTAGAACCCCATTCACATTGGAATTGGTTCCAGACTTACTTGCCCCGAATTACCTATAATAACTAAAATAAAAATCTATAACTATAAACTGTGGAAAATTTACAACAATTTGATTTCGGTTAATCAATGCAATATGTGAAAGCTAAAGATAATGTTGTGGTTGATGCCCCTTCCCATTGTCCCTTGGCTAATGCCATTTACATGGTTAGAAACACCATGATGCAAGAAATAAATAAGTATTATACTCAAGACCAATGGTTCAAAGAAGCTTATGAGGACTTTGAAAAAGAACATAAAACCCTTGAAATTAAAAAAAATATCAAGCATATATTTTAGATGATGGGGTTCCATATTATGGCATTAAAGTATGTATCCCTCATTTTAAAGACTTTCATGTCAAGATTTTTTATGATTGTTATAACATCCCAATAACTAGTCACCTTGGATTTTAAAAGATTCATATGGCCATAAAGAAAAACTATTTTTGGCCAAGCATGAAAATGGATGTATGAAAACATGTAGAAAATTGTTTTATGTGTCGAATAACTAAGGTTGAACATATTAAAATCCCAAGCTCTTTACAACCATTAGGGGTTCATAATAACAAGTGGGAGTCCATTAGCATGGACTTTCTAGTGGGTTTGTTTAGAAACTAGAAAGGGCATGATCGTATTTTGTGGTCGTTGACAGATTCATAAAACATGCCCATTTTATACCAAATGCATTATGTTAACCATTGATGTGGCAAAACTATTTATTCGTGAAATTTTCATTTACATGGTTTGCCAAAAGAAATTATTTGTGACTACAATTGAAAATTTGTAAACCAATTTTGGGGTACCTTGCTCAAAATGTTAGGCATTAAATTAAAAATGAGTAGTTCATATCAACCCAAAACAAATGCCCAAACAAAAAGAACTAACCGTGTTTTGGAAGATATGTTAAAAAATTATGTAAGGCATAAACAAATGACATGGGAATAATACCTATTCTTGGTGGAATTTGCTTTCAATGTAAGTTGGCATTCCTCCTTTCAAACCAAACCATTTTATGGCCTTTATGGTTAGGAATGTTTGACTCCCCTTTCTATTTCAACACCCACCTTTAAAGTGGAGGGAGTTAATCAAATGATACCCACCATGTAACATATTTAAAAAATGGTCAAGGAGAGTATGCAAAGTGTTCAAGACTAGGCTAAATTTTATATAGATAAAAATTGTACCCTTCGAAAATTTGAGTTGAATGATTGGGTCTTTTTATGGGTCAAGTCTCAATGAAGTGGCCTAAAACTTTTTAAATGCCAAAAATTATCCTTTAGATTTGATGGACCCTTTGTCATAACAATTATTTTTGGAAAGGTAACCTACCAATTAGATCTCCCAAAGTCCTGGCAAATCCATAAGGTATTCCATGTTAACTTCCTAAAAAATATGTTTAGACCCCTCTCATGTTTTGCCCAAGTTACCTTAAATTTTAGATGAAAGGAACACCTTAACAAAATCTAAACAAATTCTAAAAATTGAAGTATGCCAACATCAAAATAGAATGTGGAATGAGGTGTTGGTAAAATGGAAGCATTATCTATATATAATTTTAGTACATATATTAAAATACACCCCTATGTCATTATAGAATACCTTTAGGATGCAACTAATTTGGTGACTATTGCGACCAATGAGACATATCAACCTATTAATGGATGAAAATAAATGTAAAATTGATGCAACCAATAGGATGAAATTTCTAATAGTTATATCATAGTTGTGAAAATGACCAAAATAATTGAAAGTTGGTCTTATAGTTGCAAATATTCCCAAATCTAGTCGCAAACGACTATAAGTCGCATGTAGTTGTAAATGGAATGGTTACATTTTGGCTGATTTCTACTAGTGATAAATGGCAAATGTGTGAAGGGGGCACATAATCAAAATGCAAAACACCTATAGATGCATAGCACACCTTGAGTTTGTTGGTAAAGTTTCAAAAGAAGAAATACACATGCCAAACACATAAAAAACAATAAAAAAATAGAAAAAAAACACAAAACACATTAAAAGGCTTTTGTTTTTTCACTTTCATATGATGATTCTAATGCACCCATCATTTCCATGAAAATTGAGTAAAATTTGAATAAATGAATAAATTCAAAATAGGAAAAAGTGATAACTTTTGTTATTTCAAGGTCACATTATGATGCACCCCCACACTCCTTGAAAGATTTGAATGTGAGTTCGAAAGTGAAAACAACGAAAGAAGAAGGAATTGAGGTATGTCCCCTAACTCATAACATTTTGGGGGCAGAGGGGTGTGTTAGAGCTTCAAGATGGGGATTAGAACGAATGACAAGCAAGTCAATTATTCACATGAATATGCACAAACCAAATAACAAGTTAGTTAATGCATAATTGGAGCACTTTTGGTGCACAAACGAACCACGAGCATACATAAACTCACAAGATTCACCATGGTTCAAACTTGGGAAAAGGCACCACCTTCCTCATTATAATATTTTTTGTGATTAACCCCAAGGGTTCCATCCAAATGTCATTTTGTCTTAGGACTCCTAATTCTCTAAATTGGGACTTTTAACATTTTGGAGGACCATAACTTCTTCTACAAAGCTATGATTGAAATTAGGTTTGAAGAAAAGTTATAGCGTTTGCCAAAAACTTTCCAACGATATGTGACATGCCACCTGCAAGCATGTATTTTAGGGCGATTCTCGACTTTTAATGATTGGGAATCAAATTGACATTTTGATTCCTGACCTTTCTTTTGACAATAACTTGTGTTTTAAATACATCTACGTTTCAAAAGCTTTCTAATGGTATAAAGAACTCTTTAATCCAATGATTATTAACCGGTGAAATACTTTTTAAAAATTTTGAGATTCCATGGGGCCTCTAACTCCCAAAGTGGGAATCCACTTGGGAGTGTGTGGGTTCATTCCCTCACACTCATGGGAATGCAAATGTGACTCTTGGGTTACACTCTCAATTCACACATTTCCATGCATTTGCCTTGGTTGTGAGCCCAAAGTTAAGGTCATGACATATTCACGGAATTAAAGGAAAATTACAACATTGAATGTTGAATGTTTAGTGATTTCATTTTTCCCATTGCAAAAAACCAAAAACTCAAGAACCGCAAAAAAAAACATAAAACTAAATTGTTAGTCTTTCAAAGAACCTCAAAACAAAACCACACAATTTTCATGTTGTGTGAAGGTTCAATATTTTTGAAAAAAATTCTAAAAACCAGTAAATGGTTTTCATATTTTGCAAAAATAGGTTTTTTTGAAAAAACCTTACAAAAAATGCGAACAATTTTCATATTTTGTAAGTGGGGTTTCTTTCAAAGAACCTTGGAAACATTGAAACTTAAGTCACTTTTCAAACTTGTTGCACATCAAGTTTTTTATAAAAAACTTCAAGTGTTTTTTAGTGTGAAAGCAAAATTTGGGGTTGGATTTTAGAAAATTGAGGTCGCCAATTTAAAATAAGGGCCAAGTATGGGGTTTCCAAAAAGTGTTAAGTAAAATATGAAGGTGACGGTTTAGCAAAAAGAAAATCATTATATATATGCCCATATATTTGATCTAAAAACTTGCAAATAAATTGGCACTACATTAAAAAACCACCCAACGTTGAAAAAAACTTAGAAATGTGCATGAGTAAGCAACTAAAACCATTTATGTACGAGGTGGTTGAGGCTCATAACTTCAAAGGTGCTAACCCAAAGTGTAGACATGAAAATTAAACAACCCCATGGTAGGAAGCCTTTAAGGCCTAAGACACACAAAAAACTAGTTGAAAGTCTACATGTGATTAATGAAAATATAATTCCATTGATGAATGAATTATTTGTGTGGGTAGGTGTTTTTTAAAAAAAAAACCCTTGGAGGATTTTCCAATTGCTATAAGAATTCCATAATCCATGTCATAAATATAAATTAAACTTTGGTCAATTTGGTCTAATTTGCATGCATGCATCCATGTAAAGGGGTTTAAGGGGGGTGTTTGTGTTTTGGAACAAGAATTGGAACATTCATTTTTTAAATTGTAAATTCAAAAAGAATGGACAAGGAATGGAATTTTTTCACAATATTTCCAAATCACAAAATTTACAAGAATTGGA
>Ga0209611_10012353_pt1 | contig 12028 bp, 9 predicted proteins | sample S1TSphgellanicum_3_FD_187693 | JGI IMG/M metagenome (GOLD analysis project Ga0209611, IMG submission 187693) | Host-associated microbial communities from peat moss isolated from Minnesota, USA - S1T2_Fc - Sphagnum magellanicum MG (SPAdes) (version 2) | ecosystem: Host-associated > Plants > Peat...
GGCGGCGGAGCTGGCCACGTTCACGGATACGAATCGCCGCCCCAATATCTATCCCGGTTACCGGCACGAGGATTTGCAGCGCAGTTTCGCACCCGTCATCGCTGATTTGCGGCGCTCGCTTTCCGCGGTCATCGAGCAGAATGCGGTGGCGATTCCGCTGCAAGAACGCCGGCATGGCGTGCATGTTGGCCCGATTCTGGATCGTAGCGTGCTGCGCGCGGCGAACTTTGTCATCAGCGTGCAGGCGGAGGTGCCGACCGAAACGATGCGCCGCCTGTTCCCCTCGCAGGTGAAAATCGGCGCGGTGGAACAAATCCGCGAACTGGTGAATGTCGCCCTTCCTGGCATCGCCGTGCGCCCGCTGCCGGTGGCGCCAAGGCAGATTCCGTTCTACGCTGGCGCCAGCTATTTCGAACTCGACCGGAATTCCCCGCACTGGCAGACGATGCAGACATCGGGAGGCTTTGCGATTCACGTTTCCGGCGAATTTCCGAGCCTAAGGATGGAACTCTGGGCTATTAAGAGTTAAAATTATCATTCAGGGAGCTTGGTGAAATGACCGATAATCCGTTTTCCGAGCCTGACGATGCCGACCGTACCATCATTCGTCCAAGCCCCGGCGGCAGGCGGCCGGGCACGCCGCCGCCCGCAACGCCGGGTGCCGCACCGTTTGGTGGCGGCGCCTCGCCGTTTGATTCACCCTTCTCGACCGGGGCGCCCACTGGTTATTCCGAGGGCGCGCCCTCGGGCTATTCAGGCGCCCAGTCCCGCCCGCCGGCGGACGCGCCAGATACGATCTCCATGGGTGGTTCGCCGCTGGTTGCCGCCGCGGCACCTCTGCTGCAATTGCTGGCGCGGCTGCGCAACACCATGACGCAGCCGGAGTCCGGCGAATTGCGCGAACGCGCGGTGCGCGAGATCCGCCGGTTCGAGGAAGCCGGCCGCGCCAGGAACATTCCCTTGGACCAGCTTCGTCCCGCCCATTACGCGCTCTGCGCGAGCCTTGACGATGTCGTGCTCGCCACCCCCTGGGGCAGCACCGGCGCCTGGGCGCAGCGCTCCCTGGTTTCCACGTTTCACCAGGAAGTCCGCTCCGGCGAGCGGTTTTTCGATGTCATGGCGCAGCTTCGCCAAAACCCCGGCACATTTTTGCCGGTGCTGGAATTGATGTATTTCTGCCTTTCGCTTGGCTATATGGGCCGTTACCGCCTGTCGCCCCGCGGCCCGGCGGAAATCGACAAATTGCGCGAGGATACCTACGCCGTCATCCGCCGGCAGCGGCCGGCCATTGAATCGGGGCTTTCGCCGCATTGGATGGGCGTAAAGGCCCCGTATCGCGCGCGAACATTTTCGATCCCGTTCTGGCTTACCGCCGTCGCCGCGCTTGCCGTTGTTGCCGCCCTGTTTGGCGTATTCCTGCTTTCCCTCGGCCGTGCGTCCAGCACGCAATTCGAGGCCCTGGTGACGGCGCCGCCCAATTCCATGCCTGCCATCACCCGCGCCCAGCCCGTGGTTGCACCCGCGGAGCCGGCGCCGGTGGGCCCGACCATCCTTGACCGTCTCTCGGGCTTCCTCTCCCCGGAAATCGCGGCCGGCAAGGTGAGCGTGCTCGGCACCGTGAATGCGCCGATCATCCGCATCAACAATGCCGGGCTATTTGCGTCCGGCTCGGCGCAGGTTGAGCAGGATGACGTGCCGCTGCTGCAGAAGATCGGCACCGCGCTGGCGCGGGAAACCGGCGCCGTCACGGTGATCGGCTATACCGATAACCAGCCGATCGCCACGCTGCAATTTCCGTCCAACTTCGATCTATCCAACGCCCGCGCGCAGGCGGCGGCGGCGATCCTCGACCAGACCATCGGCGATGAAAGCCGGATCACCGCGAAGGGCCTGGGCGATGCCGATCCGGTTGGCGATAATACCACGGCGGCCGGCCGGGCGCAGAACCGCCGGATCGAAATCGTCATGAACCACGCAATCACCAACTACTGAGCCGCCCCGATGGATAATCCGATACTCCAACTCGTCTTCACAACCTGGGGCAGCACGTTCGGCATTGTTGCGCTTTTTGCGGGGATGGTCTGGTTCTACCTGCCTTACCTACCCGTGCCCGCCTTCCAGAGCCCGGTTCTGCGCATGGCGCTCATCATAGCGATGATGGTGCTATGGGTCCTCGGCAATTGGATCATCCATCACAGGAAGAAGAAGAAGGAGCGGGCGCTGGATGTGGGCCTCACCGCTTCAGCGGGCCCGAGCAAACAGGAAGACGCCGCCGCCGGCGAACTAGCGGCGATGAGCGAGAAGCTGAAAACCTCGCTGGCGTTGTTGAAGAAGGCGCGCGGCACCAAGGGCTATATATATGAGCAGCCCTGGTACGTGATTATCGGCCCGCCAGGTGCGGGCAAAACCACGGCGCTGCTGAATGCCGGGTTGAAATTCCCCCTGGCGGCGGAAATGGGGCAAGGGGCCGTAGCCGGTGTTGGTGGCACGCGGCTATGCGAATGGTGGTTTACCGAGGAAGCCGTGTTGATCGACACGGCGGGCCGCTACACCACCCAGGATTCGGATGCCGGCGTCGATAAATCCGGCTGGGAAGGGTTTCTGGACCTTCTGAAAAAAACCCGGGAGCGCCAGGCGCTGAACGGCGTGATCGTGGCGATTTCGCTGGCCGATATCGCGGCCGCGCCGCGCGAGGAACGCTTGACCCATGCCCGCGCAATCCGGAGCCGAATCAAGGAGATAACCGCCCGGCTGAACCTCAAGCTGCCGGTCTATGCCCTGCTGACCAAGGCCGACCTGCTTTCAGGTTTCACTGAATTTTTCGATGATCTGGACGCCGAAAAACGCGCCCAGGTCTGGGGGATGACGTTTCCGACCGATAGCGGCGGGCAGTCTGGCGCCGTTGGTCAGTTCGGCGCCGAGTTTTCGCTCCTTGTGCAGCGCCTGGATGAGCGGATGATCGATCTGCTGGCGGGCGAGAGAAGTGCGGACCGGCGCTCCATGATCGTGGGTTTCCCCTCGCAGGTGGCGAGCTTGCAGGGGCCGCTGACCGAATTTCTGAATGAGGCGTTTGGCGGGTCCACCCTTAACCCGGCGCCGTATCTGCGCGGCGTGTACATGGCCTCCGGCACGCAGGAGGGTACGCCGGTCGACCGGCTGACCACCGCTTTGGCGCGCAGTTTTGGCATTGACCAGCGGCGCGCAGCCAGTTTGCGCGCAATTTCCGGCCGCAGCTATTTTCTGGGGCGGCTGCTGAAGGATGTGATTTTTTTCGAGGCCATGCTGGCGAGCCGGAATCCGAAACTGATCCGCCGCCGGCTGATTTTCCGCTCCCTCGGCTTCGCCTTGGTTGGCATCGTCTTCAGCGTTGTGGTCGGCGCGCTGGTGATCAGCCGCGGTGCCAACGCCAGCGCCATTACCGCCAGCGCCGCCGCCCTTGCTGGTTATAAGAGCACCGCCAGTGGCCTGCCGCTGAACCCGGTGGCAGATACCAACGTGTTGGCCATCCTGCCGATGCTGGATGAGGCGCGGGACCTGCCTTTCGGCCCGGGCGATACCACGCAACACGGCGAGATGGGGTTTGGCCTTAACCAGAGCAAGAAACTCGCGAATGGCGCGGATGCCACCTATATCAACGCGCTGGATTACGCCCTGTTGCCGCGGCTAATTCTGCAGTTGGAAGCGGAAATGCGCGGCGGTTTCGACCGGCCGGAATTTCTGTACCAGGCAACCCGCGTCTATCTGATGCTCGGCGGCCAGGGCCCGATGGACAAGCCGCTTATAGAAGCCTGGATGAGCCTGGACTGGCAGCGCCTCTACCCCGGCCTGCATGCCCAGCCGGTGCGCGATGACTTGATGCAGCATTTGGACGCCATGCTTGACCAGCCATTGCCGGCGGTGACGCTGGATGGCGCTTTGGTGCAGGCGGCGCGCGCCACCTTCAGCCGGGTTTCCGTGGCGGAGCGGGTTTATTCCCGAATCCGCGATTCCCAGGAAGCGCAGGCGATTGCGCCCTGGGTCCCAGCCGATGCCATGGGGGCTGCCGGTCTCGGGCTATTCCAGCGCGCTTCGGGCAAGCCGCTGACCCAGGGCATACCAGGGTTCTTCACCAAGAAGGGTTTTTATTACGTGCTGATGCCGGCAATCTCGCACGCCGCGCAGGATGTTGCCGATGAAAGCTGGGTACTCGGCCCTGATCAGCAGGTTGATCCGAACAGCCCGGAGATGGTGAACCTCGAACAGAATGTAATCCTGCTCTACGAACAGGATTATGAGACCCAGTGGAACAATATGCTGGCGGATCTGAATTTCACCCCCGCCAGCAATATCGCGCAGGAGGCGCAGAATCTATACGTGCTCGGCTCCCCGCAATCGCCGATGCAGGCATTGCTGGACAGCGTGGCGGACCAACTGCAGCTTTCCAAGCCGCTGGCATTGCCCACCGGTGCCACGGCGCCGCCCGCGGTGAAAATCCCCGGCGCCGCACAGGTTTCCATCGAACAGGCAGCTCTTGCCGGGCTCATGGCCCCGGTTGGTACCGCCCCCGCCCAGCCCGGGCAGGAGGTGGATGCCTATTACGCGCCGCTTATCAACTATATCGGCACCGGAACTGGCTCGCCGATGTCGCTCACGCTCAGCCTGATGAACAGCTTGCAGGCGCAGCTGGCTGCCCTTGCCACCGCCGTGCCGGGTGTTGCCCCGACCTCCGCCCCGGCTTCGGCTACCGCCGGCGACCCCGCAACGCTATTGCAGGGGGAAGAGGCGCATGACCCGCAGCCGATTACCCGCTGGCTGCAGACGCTGACGGCCAACGCGAATTCCCTGCGTGGCGGCAGCACCGCCACCGCCGCCGCCGCCGCGTTCAATGGGGCAGGCGGGCCTGCCGAGCTATGCCAGCAGGCCGTGGCTGGGCGCTATCCGTTTGAACCCGACTCCACGAAGGACATCCCGCTCGGCGATTTCTCGCATCTTTTCGCGCCGAACGGGCTGATCGACACGTTCTTCTCAACCAATGTCCGGCAATTTGTTGATATGTCGGGCGCGGTCTGGGCCATTCAGCCGGTGAACGGTGTCGCGCCGCCGATCAGCCAGGGGGCGCTGGCGGAATTCCAGCGCGCCGAGAATATCCGGCAGCTATTCTTCGCCAATGGCGCGCAGCCGGAAGTGCAGTTCACCATCACGCCAAACGATCTCGACGCGCAATCGGCACAGGTGACGCTTGAGCTTGGCGCGCTCTCGGTCAGCTACGCGCATGGTCCGCCAGTGCCGACGCAGATTACCTGGCCTGGCCCTGATGGAATGCAAACCGCCCGGCTTATCATTACGCCGACAGCGGGCGGCAACCCGGTTGAAATCGATGCCTCCGGTCCCTGGGCGCTGTTCCGGCTCTTCGCGCAAGGTTCGTTGACGCAGGGTGCGTCCTCGGACCAGTACACGCTCACCTTCAGCCAGGGGGGGCATACGGCGAGCTTCAACCTCAGCGCCGGGTCCGTGCTGAACCCGTTCGCGCCCGGTGTGCTGGTGGATTTCCGCTGCCCAAGCCTGCAAGGATGAGCAGGCCGGCGTCAGCCGTCGGTCAACGGCGGCGGCCGGGGGGCTGATGGGCTATTTTCGGCCCTCTTCGTTTGGGTATTTCGGGAAGTTACCGGCGCGCGGGGATTTTGTGCGCGCCGGGTTGCATGAGGATTTTGTAACCGCCTGGGATCTGTGGTGCCGGGACATGATGGCCACCTCTCGCGCCGAGCTGGGCGATGACTGGGAAGCCGCTTGGATGCAGGCGCCGATCTGGCGGTTTCTGCTGCCCGCCGGTGCCTGCGGCGGCCAGGCCGTGCTGGGCGTCTGGCTGCCGAGCATCGACAAGGTGGGCCGCCACTTCCCGCTCACGCTCTGCGCGCTCGCTGATTCTAGCATCGACCTGGAGGATGGGGCCGCCTGGGCTGATGCCGCGCAAGCGACCGGCCTGGCCGGCGTGCTGGATGACGCGCCGCATGAATCAATCCTGCCGGCTCTTGAATCGCCGGTCGCGGATGCAACACTTCAAGGAGCAGGCTGGTGGACCGAGGGCGGTCCGCTTGTTAAACCGAAACGATTTGAAATTGCCGGGCTTTTGCCGTTAACTCTGTCAGGGGAAATGCTGCGAGATGTCAGCTTCACGGAGTTACCTTGAAATGGGCAGAGTCAGCTCTTGGGCGCAGACCAATGTCGGCGCGGTGCGCAAGCATAACGAGGACAACATGCTCAGCCGGCCGGATATTGGCCTTTGGGCGGTGGCCGATGGCGCTGGCGGCCATGATTCCGGTGAACTCGCCTCCGGCATGATCGTCGCCGAACTCGACCGCCTGCCATCCTACCTCACCGGCGCCGAAGTCCTCGCCGAAGTGCGCCTGACAATGAGCCGGGTGCACCAGATACTGCGCGAGGAAGCCGCCTCTCGCGGGCCGGATACTGTCATCGCCTCCACCTTCGTCTCGCTCATCATCAGGCAACCTTATTTCGCGTGCCTCTGGGCCGGCGATTCCCGCGCCTATTTGCTGCGCCATGGCCATCTCTCGCAGATCAGCCGCGACCATTCGCTGGTGCAGGAGCTGGTGGATAGCGGCAACCTGTTACCCGAGGATGCCGAGCATCACCCGCACGCCAACGTCATCACCCGCGCCGTGGGGGCGGATTGCGAAACACTGGAACTTGATAAGGTCATCGGCGTCGCCGAACCCGGGGACCGGTTTTTGCTATGCAGCGACGGGCTTTGCAAAACCCTCTCCACAGCCGAAATGACCAGCCTGCTGGGCGCGCCGGACGGCGCCCCGCCCGCCGAATTGCTGATCGCCGCCGCGCTATCGCACGGGGTGAATGATAACGTCACGGCGGTGGTGGTCGAAGTTTAAAGCCCGGGATCGCCCCTGCGCCGTTCACCCGATTACCGCTTGGCGAACTGGATGGCGCCGAACAGGATTTCCTTGGCTTTTTCATCCAGCGGTCCGGCGCGCCGGTGTTCGGAGAGGAGCAGAAGGCCGCGTTCAACGGCGGGGCGCGCGGCGATGGCGTCATGCCAGCGTTTCAGGGCGGGATAGGGGGCCCAGTCAAAGGCATGGGTGGCGGCGGCGCGAATCCAGGGGAAGCAGGCCATGTCGGCGATTGAATAGGTACCTGCCAGGTAGTCGTCCTCGTTCAGCCGTTTTTCCAGCACGCCGGCCAGGCGCCGCGCTTCTTTTTGATAACGTTCAATGGCGTAGGGCAGGGGTTCGGGCGCATAATTGGCAAAATGGTTGTATTGCCCGAACATTGGCCCGATGCCGCCCATCTGGAACATCAGCCATTGCAGGCAGGTATAGCGGGAAGCGGAATCCACCGGGATAAAATTGCCGGCTTTTTCGGCGAGGTAGATGAGAATCGCGCCGGATTCAAAAAGGCTCAGCCGGCCGCCGGGGCCATGCGGGTCGACAATGGCCGGAATGCGGTGATTCGGCGTGATGGCCAAAAATTCCGGCGCGAATTGATCGCCGGCGCCGATATTCACCGGAGTGACCGTATAGGGCAGCCCGGTTTCCTCAAGCGCGATATGCACCTTTTGCCCGTTCGGGGTTGGCCAGCTCCATAATTCGATCATTTTTCCTCCTTCCGCGTTGCGCGGTTTTGGGCCGGATCGAGGCCAGCAGGATCAATATAGCACAAAATCTTAAGGAGTTGGATTCCCGCGCCACCCCGCGCGCGGCGGTTGAAAAAGGGCGGATTTCGTGTCCGGCGGGTGACTCGGCGTCGGATGAATTTCCCATCATTAAGCGTTTGTTAACCTGAAAAGGTGCAATGATCTGTCAATGATTATTGAGCACCCCCATGTCAGACCCCACAAAGCTTGACGCTGGCCCACAGGCCGCGGACCCGGAGCGGGAGCAAACGCACACCGAGGATCAGGAAGCGTTGCGCGCCCTGCGCATGCGTACTGCCCGGCGCGAAATTGCCGAGCGCCGGCGCACCGCCCAGCGGCTGCGCAGCGCCTTGTCGCAAAACGCGTTTTTGCTCCTCTACCAGCCGCAGATTGATCTGAAATCCAAAGTGACGCGGGGGGCCGAGGCCATGCTGCGGTTGCAGCACCATCGCCGCGGGCTGGTTTTGCCGCAATATTTCATGCCGCTCACCGAGCGAAGCGAGGTGGTGAACGAGATCGGCGCTTGGGTTCTGGAGCGTGCTTTTCACGAGGCTTTGCAGTGGCCGGAGCGGCTTTCCGTTGCCATCAGCCTCTCGCCCCGCCAGTTGCAGGGCGCCCGGCTCATCAAAACCGTGATTGAGCTTCTGGCGAAGACTGGAATCGATTCGGCGCGCATCCAAATCCAGGTGACCGAGGCCATGCTGATCGACCGGGACGAGGATACGGTGTTCAACCTGAAAGCCCTGCATGGGCTCGGGATGCGCTTAACCGTCGATCATTTCGGCGCTGGTTATGCCAGCCTTGCGATGCTGAAAAAACTGCCGCTTAGCAAGCTGAAGCTGGATCGTTCGATGATCCAGATGGCGGCCGAGGATGAGAGCGATGCCGCCATGCTGCGCGCCACCATCGATGCCGGGCACGCGATGGGCTGTACGATTCTGGCCAATGGCGTGGAGACCGAGGAGCAATGCGCTTGGTTGGAGGAACTTGGCTGCGACGAGGCGCAAGGCAGTTTTTTCAGCCAGCCGGTGACCGCGCTGGAATTATTGGCAAGGCTGGAGCCGGGCTAGCGCCACCGCGATCCTCCCGTTAGCCGTCGTCCCCGTAAAATGCCCCCGTCATTCACATGAAAGGGGGCGAGGCTGACGAAGATTCACGCTTGCGCGGGAATGGAGGGTGAGACCGAGTCAATCGCTGGGTCGAACATATAATGGCGATTGATCTTATCCATATGTAACTTTCTTTGCGCCCTTTTATGTGACAGTTTGCCTGCCGAACATTCGAAACATCCAAAATTCGATGCGGGGGAAGGCGAATGAGCATGGCGTTTTTTCCCATGGCGCTTCGGGCACGCGAGACCGGGTGGATCGGCTTTGCCGTGGCCGTTTGCGGGCCACTTGCCGGGCTGTTTCTCCATTGGCTTGCTGGGCCCAGCCTGGGCGGGTTTCCGTTCATCACGTTTTTTCCGTGGATTTTGTTTGCCGCCGCGGTCGGCGGGCGCTTGGAGGGCAGTCTGGCGGCTGTGTTTTCGGCCCTGCTCTGCCTGTATTTCTTTATCCCGCCGATTCACAGCCTCGTCCTGATCTGGCCCCAGGGCTATGTGGCGCTAGTCTCATTCGGCCTGGTTTCGGCGCTGATGATCCTGCTGACCGATGAGGCGATGAAGACGAATATTCGGCTTTCAAACGCGCGGGATAGGTTGCACGGCCTGAACCAGGAGCTGGAGCACCGCGTCGCCGAGCGGACGCGTGAGCTGACTTTGCTGAACGCACAGCTGCAGGCGGAAATCCGTACCAAGGAGGCGGCCGAGACGCAGGTGCGGCAGATGCAGAAAATCGAGGCGCTGGGGCAGCTGACCGGCGGGATTGCGCATGATTTCAACAATATGCTGGCGATCATCATGGGCAGTTTGGAGATGGCGAATCGGCGGCTGGACAAGGGGCGGACGAATATCACGGATTTACTGGATAGCGCGATGGATGGCGCCCATCGCGCGGCGACGTTGACGCATCAATTGCTGGCATTTTCCCGCCAGCAGCCGCTGGCGCCGGCGATTTCCGACATTAACGGGATTGTCTCCCACATGGCCGAAATTTTGCGCCGGACTTTGGGGGAGACGATCAGCCTGGAATGCGTGCTGGCGGGGGGCGTGTGGCGCACGCGGGTTGACCCTGGGCAGTTGGAGAACGCCATTTTGAACCTGGCCGTGAATGCCCGCGATGCGATGCCGGGCGGCGGGCGGCTTACGATTGAGACGCAGAATGCCAGGCTGGATGACGAGTATGCGGCGGCGCAGACGGACGTGGCGGCGGGGCAGTATGTGCTTATCGCGGTAACCGATACAGGCACTGGAATGGGAGCAGAAATTGTGGCGCGGGCGTTTGATCCGTTTTTTACGACCAAGGAGAAGGGGCGTGGGACCGGGCTGGGGTTGAGCCAGGTTTATGGGTTTATCAAGCAATCCGGCGGGCATATTAAGATTTATAGCGAGCCTGGGCATGGCACGTCGGTAAAAATCTATCTGCCGCGGTTTACCGGAGATTTGGCCGTTGCGGCCACGGTGCCGGAGGTGGAGCCGGAAGTGCCGGCGGGGTCGCCCGCGGAGATCGTGTTATTGGTGGAAGATGACGATGCGGTGCGGAAAGTGCATGTGAACATGCTGCGCGGGCTGAATTACACGGTAAGGCACGCCAATGGCGGGCCGGAAGCGTTGAAGATGATTCAAGAACAGCCTGGGATAAAGCTGCTATTCACCGATGTCGTCATGCCGGGCATGAGTGGACGGCAACTGGCCGACGAGGCGAAGCGGATGGCGCCGGATGTAAAAATTTTGTTCACCACCGGGTATACGGCGAACGCCATCGTGCATAATGGCGTTATCGATGCCGATGTGGATTTGCTGCAAAAGCCGTTTGCTTTTGACATGCTGGCCCGGAAAGTGCGGACGGTGCTGGACCGGGCGTAAAAGCTTGCGCGCAAGGCGGATTGCGCACATGCCGGGGCATGGGTGAGATTCGGAATGTCGCGGTGGTCGGTGCCGGGCTTGCGGGGATAGTGGCGGCGCGTGTGTTGGCCGAGGCTGGCTTTGCGGTGACGATTTATGACAAGGGCCGCCAGCCAGGCGGGCGGCTGGCGACGCGCAGGACTGCAGGCTTTACCTTTAACCATGGGTGTCAGTTTTTTGCCCCGCGCGATGCGGGGTTTGCGGCGGCGATGCGGCCGTTTTCCACATCATGGCCAGAAGCGGGTGATGGCCGGTATGCCGGGGTGCCGGATATGGCGGCACTCGCGGCTTGCCTGCTGGCGGATGGGGTTGCGGTCACGCAGCGCACCCATGTAAGTTTTTGTGCCCGGGATGGGGCAGGGTGGCGGCTGAGCTTGCGGGATGCGGATTCGGTGGCACCGGGGTTTTTGGAGCCCGGGGGCGTGGTTTCGGCGCCGTTTGACGCCGTTATCCTCGCAATACCCGCGCCGCAGGCAAAGGGCTTGCTGGCCGCGTCCGGCCATGATTTTGCGCCGGTTTTGGAGCGTGTTGAAATCGCGCCGTGCTGGGCGTTGTTGCTGGGATTTGGCCAGGACGTGGCTGGCCCGGCGGTGGTTGAGGATGGCGGTGAAATTTCCTGGGTCGCGCGGGAAAATTCGCGGCCCGGCGCGCCGCCCGCGCCAGTCTGCTACACCATCCACGCATCGCCGGAATGGAGTGCGGCGCATCTGGAAGATAGCGAGGAAGCGGTCGCGGCTTCACTCTTGCCGGCATTTGCGGCGCTGACGGGCATTCACGCCATGCCAGCCTATGTCCGGGCGCATCGCTGGCGGTATGCGCGCGCGGAAAAGCCTTTGGGCCAGCCCTTCCTGTGGGATGCGGCGCAACGCCTTGGCGTTTGCGGGGATTGGTGCCTGGCCGGAAGGCTGGAGGCTGCCTGGCTCTCTGGCCAAGCCTTGGGCATAAGGCTGGCGTATGACCACTGATTCCGCCGAACAAGCCATTTTGGACCTGGTGACCGAGCGGGGACCTGATAAATCCATCTGCCCGACGGATGCGGCGCGGCGGCTTGCCGGCAACCCGGCGGATGATTCGTGGCGGCGCAAATTATCGCCGGTGCGGCTGGCGGCGCAGCGTCTGGCCAAGGCTGGCAAAATCGAGATTTTGCGCAAGGGCAAGCCCGTGGCCCCGGAAGACGCGCGCGGGGTGATAAGGTTGCGCCTGGCGGCAGGGGGCGGAGCAGAAAACTGATGCGGCTGTTGCCGTTTCTGCTGAGCTTTTATTTGCCGCTTTGCGGCACCCAAGGGGCTTCTGGTGTTGCGCCGCCGGGCGTGGTGGATTTTTTGCACCTGAAAAGACTTGGCCATTCCGAAGTGTTGCTCGCCCCCGCCGGGTTTTTG
>Ga0209611_10012354_pt1 | contig 12027 bp, 15 predicted proteins | sample S1TSphgellanicum_3_FD_187693 | JGI IMG/M metagenome (GOLD analysis project Ga0209611, IMG submission 187693) | Host-associated microbial communities from peat moss isolated from Minnesota, USA - S1T2_Fc - Sphagnum magellanicum MG (SPAdes) (version 2) | ecosystem: Host-associated > Plants > Peat...
TTATAAAAGTTCATAATAAGTTACAAAGAGACAGAAGAAAATATATATATTGAAAGGGTGTAAGACAAATAACAAAATACAAACAAACAAAAACATTGAAAAAGGTGCAAGACAAGCAACAAAATACAAACAAACACAAAAAACAATTCTAAAATGGAATTTGATCTATGTTGAATTGTAATCCGGAATGATTTTGGAATTGTCACAATGATGATCACCAAAATCCTATCCTACATAAACTAGTTCTAATGAAACATCGTCACCTTGAAATAACATGATGTCAACTTGTAATGAGGATATTGAAAGAAACGTGGTGGAAGGGCATCGGTTTGTTCACACAAAATATGAAACCATACATTGAAAAAAATCAATGTTTGACCAACATTAGTATGTAAACTATTGCCTACCTCAAACAATTCATCAAAGCTCATACGTGTTTCTATTGACACCAAAGGTGAACATGATCTTGCAAAAAAAGTAGCCTGTGAAATGGACAATTTTTGCACAAAACACAAAGACATTTGCCTCATGCAATTTTTTTCTCCCAAAAAAAGTACTATAAACCCTAACCTTACAACGCATGACCATATACATTCCAACAATAGACAACACAAGACAACTTGATCAACAAAATGTTACTTTAATTAAAATAATAACATAGCAAAATGAGGAAAAAAGCTTAGTTGTGACAAGCCATTTCATTGACCAAAAACTATAACATCTCAACAACATAACCCTAATTTAATCCATTCAACTATTTGTAATACCATTAAATTCCAACTTCTTCCATAGAATTCACACATTCTCTAGAGCAAAACATGGATCCTCCCACGTTTCTAGCTTGTTAACCTATCTTCCCCACCTTCATTTGTTCTCCTTGCAATAATTTTCCAACCAAAATGTAGTAAAGCTTGTTCTTAACATTCATATCAATTAAACAACTACCTTTTGACCAACTTGCACCATGGATATTCCACCTTTTTCCAAAACAACTATCAATTGTCAATTGCTCTTTCACACACATCTCCCTTTTTTATTTTCCTATCGCCCTAAATATCATTGCACTTCCTCTATAAGATTATAAAATTTTCAAAATTTCTTCATTAAGCATCCCACAAAACACCAAAACAATAAGTTGTCAATCTATTGCTATGCAAAATGATTTTATCATTTCTTCATTGTCACCATTACAACCTACACATGAAAATCAAAAAAAAAAAGCTTTTGACTAAATGCAATAGCTTTAAAATAAGCCAAAAATCAAATGTTATTTATTTCACGATTTTTTAAACCTAAGTCTGAAATCCAATTTCCTTTATAATTATTTTATATTAAAATTTTCTTCCACTTTAGGTTTAAAATTTATGAAATTGCCTTCATGCGATGTTTCTCATTTCAAAGAAAGCTATTTTCATTTTTTTCAAATAATGTCCAAAATTTTATAGGGTGCAATTAATTTTAAATATTAAATATATAATTTACTTAAACACAAGTAATGTGTTTCAAATTAATTTATTATTTTACAACATATAAAAAATATTTGTTTATTTCAGTTGTTTGATTAAGTATACAAAGAATGTGTGTGTTTCAAAAAATATACAAAAAGTGACTTCCTTAAATATTAACCAAAAACTTTCAACATTACCATTTCCCATATTTCTCTATAATTTTGAATGTATTGAATTTTGAATGATAAAATCATAAAATTTTCAATAACTCTTGGATTATATGTTCAAACATGAGAAAGCCACCTCAATGCACCCTTAATGACTTTACAATGGTATGAGCTTAGGATGGAGGTTGGCATTGTGATTTAGGAATTCTCAATGTGACAAAAAAAAAACCAAAACAAAACAAATCACCTTCCTTAATACCTAGATGGATTATAATCGTAAACCCAATGCGTTCCAAGGTTCATTGGCTCTCATAAAAGGCTTCAAATCGCTTAGGATTTTGAGTTAAAACTTGGGTAAGTGTAAGGGTATAAAAGCTTTGCAAAATTATCAATCTAGGTAAAGATAAATTACGAATGTTTTCCCTTTTTGCAAAGGAAAGGTAGAAATCAAATATTTTATCATTTACCTTATACATATACCATGTGAGTATGAACATGTAAATATAGAGATAACGAGTATGTTGATACAAGTATGACACATTTCAAAGTGAAGAAAGAAAAATATGCAATTGGCATTACAAACATGAACAAATGAAAAGTTTCAAACATCCTATCAAAATTAAACAAGAAAGTATAATCAAATCAATCAATAGTGTTACAAATACATTCAATGCATTTTTATAATGAAAAACTAGTAAAATTTAAAAGGGTTCTTCGTCGGTTTTTTTTTTCTTTATGAATTTTCACACTACGGCAACAAAGTAAGTATTTTGGATTTTTTTTTATAAGTTTAAAATTGAAAAAAAAATTGCTTAAATTTTGGAAATTTTCACAAAATATGTGAGACCACTAAATTGAGAGAAAAAAGAATTATGGTTCCAAGAACATATGGTGAGAGTTTTTCCCAAGTTATTTAATGTAATAAATAAATTAAAATGCTTTTTAAAAAAAGAAAATTGGTAGTTAGTCACCATAATTTGAACAAATCAATCATAATCACATGCATTGCAAAATATGGAAATTCATATGTTGTAAAACGGTGGCATCTTTAGCACAAATATATATATATACTTGGGCTCTACGTTGCTACGCACTACCAATGACATTCAACCTTCTTTTTTCTTATCATGATCCCATTTGGTTTTCAATATAATTTATTATTTATATTAATTTTAAATTTAATTTAAATTATATTAAATATTATATTCATGGTGGGTAAGGTAAAAGAGGGAGGTAATTATTATTTTTAAAATGAGAAAATTAAGTTAGAAAATGATGAAATAATTATGAGTTGTCTCTAGAATTGTCTTTGGAATTGCTTAAGGATGATTGTACGATAGATTTTAAAGAAATCGTCGATCCATCCATCCATTCATCCATCCATCCTTCGACAATCGACGATTGTCCGATAGACCCAAAAGAAGAGTCGGGTAGAGAACCGAAGGATATAATATGGGTATTTTATTTTGCTCCGATTTGCTGAGAACTGTGATTATATATATTAGTGTCAGTTGCCTTTGCATTTTTTTGAGAACCGTGCTCGTGGACCCAAAGAGCCATACTGATACCCGTCGAGGTCCGTTGTCTGGTTTTTTTAGAACTGCCCAGCACTGGTGGCTACCTTATACCTACCTACCTACTTTTGGTACCTACCTACTTCAGTTGATGTTGATCACAAACATTTAATGACCTGTCGGAGGATAGATGGATGGATGGATGGATGGATGGATGAATGAATGTTGTTAAGGAAATAGTGTGTTCATCCTCACCTCTCTCTTTGCAGAAACAATCTCCACCCTTCTTTCCTCTTTGCTGCTTCTTCCTTGGAAAGAGTCATGCAAGCTTTTAGGGTTTGTAACTGAGTTGAGTGGTGTTGGTTTTGGAGAGTTGTATTTGGTTTCTGGAATTGTTTGTTTGTTTGTTTTTGTGAACTTGTATGTTGTTGTAGTGGTTTGGTTCTTGTTTTGAGCGAGTGGGTTTCTTTTTTCTTAAAGGTTTTTGTTGTGTTAAGGGAGGTGGGAAGTGGGAGGGTTTGTTGCTAGAAGAAATATACATTAGGGTGGGATCTGGGTTATCTTCCTTGATTGGAGAAGTTTGGTTTGGTTTTGGTTGCAAAAGCATACATATCTGATATGGCGGAGGAAGAGCTTGTTGATGAGGTTTCCCAAGAGTTGAAGGAAGATGTCTCTGCAGAGGTGAGGATGTTTTTCACTTGCCTAACCTTAAGTGTTTTGTTTTTCTTTGTGTTCATTTTGAGATCCAGAAGGGGTTTTAGAGTCGGTTTCTGCTGATGGGTGGTTGTGCAAGCTCATTCTTTTTTTTCTCCTTTTTTTCCTTTTTTTTTGCGAAGAAAAGATTGTACCAGTGTTGCGAAACAGCAGCTTCAAGTATTAGGGTTTTTTGTGTTTTTCTCCTTGTTTTCTCGGTTGATGTATCAAGCAATTTTTGTGAACCAATCTCTAAAACATGTCAACTTAGGCGCTTGTGTGAACTCAAGGGAGGGAAGATTGGGGAAACTTCACTTGCCAAGGTTCTGGTTTGTTGGAACTGTAGAAGATTTAACAGACAGATTCTTGTGAGGCAAAAGAACATGGGTGTTGATCTTTTTTTGGTCCTGCCTAAGATGCTTTTGCATTCATCTTTGCAGGTGGGCACCTTTGACCCAACAAAGAAGAAGAAGAAAAAGAAGAAAGTTCGAATCCAAGATGATGAGGAGACAGGGGAGAATATTGAAAAAGTGACAGAGAAAGTTGAAACTCTTGCAGGTAATAAGGAGGACCTGCTCAAAGGGTTTACAATCTAATTACACTTGGTACTATGTTGCTGTCTCACCATCTAGTTTTTCAGATTTTCTAACATTATCACCCCCCTTGGTGATATTGGTTTGCAGTTGCAGATGGTTTGGATTCAGCTTTTTTGGGTTTGAAGAAGAAGAAGAAGAAAAAGCCAGTAAGAAGCACAAAGTTTTGAACTTTTCTTGTACACACATGCTTTTCTTCAGTGTGTGGATTTTTTTTGTTTCAGTTACTGGTGCTTGCTATGTAATGGACTGCTTTGATTTCAATTTGAGAATCATTTGGATAAGTACAATTCCAGTTAATGGTCTGAGTGATGTTGTATTTTGTGGGGTTGTTGGCAGGTTGAAGGTGATTTTGCTGAAGAAGAGAATGCAGAGTCTCTTGTTGTAGTCCAAGGTACAGCCTTTCAATTTGTATTGGCAATTGCACTGTATTCCAATTTGCACATGGTTTTTTCATACATAAGTAGTTTGCTTGTCAGAGGTCTTTTGGGTATCAACATGTTTGGGTTTGCAGGTGTTACTTTAGAGGTGTGTATGTCACCCAAAGAGAACCCAAGGAGGCAATTGATGAATTAACCAATCGATGATTCGCCTGAGTCTTGTGCCATATTTTTGTGCACAGGGCATGTGGACTTCTTGTTAACTGATGCCCCCTGGGACACCCTCGTAATGTCTGAGGATTGTTTAGTTTCTGTTAAGGTTTGCACTTCATCCAACCTGCAACCTCAGCAAATTGTTGAGGGCAGTGTTGTATATGGCAAGTGATGTATGACCATCGATGATTCGCCTGAGGTCCGTGCTACATGCATGGGGTCCATGTAGTTTACCACTTGTCAGCTGATGCCATGTGCTTTTAGCAGACCTCTAAGATTGGGACATGGATTCTTGGCAGTATATCTTTTAACAGATGAAGCACAATTACATGCTGCATCAACTAAAGGATGATTTGCCAATGTTTCTGTTTTTTTATGCATATGTATGTCTGAGTTTCCAGGAGCTGATCAGTTGTCAGGAAATGTTACATTTGTTCAAGGTTTGTCCAATGTTAACAGATCAGAAGGTGACCCCTGATGAACGAAGGAGCTATTTGGGTATCAGAATCCAGCTGCAGAGTATGTCCAGTCAGGTGTGGAATATCCTGAACAATGATGTAAGACTCATCAACTGAATCGATTTGATGGGTGGCTGACCACAGATGAAGTTGAAGAGCAAGAAATTGGAGAGGGGGAGGGAGAGGAGGATGAGGAGGACGAAGCAGAGGCAGAAGCAATTGTCCTGGGTGTACATTATCCTTGGGAAGGATCAGATCGTGACTACAAATATGAGGAGGTAAATGTGGCTCTACTACAACCTGGTAACTTTCTAGGAGTTTTTCTGAATTAGCCCTGAAGTTGGTTGGACCATACATGTGCAGCTGCTTGGGCGTGTCTTCAACATACTTAGAGAGAACAATCCAGAGCTGGCTGGAGAGAAGCGGCGCACTGTCATGAGGCCACCTCAGGTGCTCCGTGAGGGTACCAAGAAAACTGTATTTGCCAACTTCATGGATCTGTGCAAAACGTATGGATGCTGTTCCTTCCTCCTATTGCTATTTAAACTTCGTTCCTTGTAGCATGCTGCTCTTACTCCTATATGCAATGGAACTTTCATGAGGACTTTTCCATCTGGTGCACTCAGAAGTGAGTTTGTGAGAGCATGTGAGTGTTTCATAAACTGTGTGACATTCCTATCCTTTTGCAGAATGCACCGTCAACCAGAGCATGTGATGGCCTTTCTTCTTGCGGAGCTTGGAACCAGTGGGTCCCTGGACGGACAGCAACGATTGGTGGTGAAGGGGCGGTTTGCTCCCAAGGTGTTTGAGGGAATCTTACGACGATATGTCAGTAAGTACCTGATCTGTTTTTACTTGAACTGCTGCCACACTTTTATAAAATTTCCTATCACAGGTTTCTTCATCCCTTTGATAGTCTAGAGTTAAAAACAGACGATGAATGAGCACTCCCAATACTAATGAGCTGGTTTGTGCCTGCTCTTCTGCAGATGAGTATGTGATGTGTAACGGGTGCAAGAGTCCTGATACCATCTTAACCAAAGAGAATCGTCTGTTCTTTCTGCGCTGTGAGCAGGTGTGGAACTCTGCTTTATTTCATCTTTGAAATTGCACAATCCAATTGAACATCTGATTAATCGCCCTGGTTTAACCCTCCATGGGAACAAACAAGATGTCATGTAGTCAATTCTGTCATATATGTGAATAGTTACGTTTGGGATGCTTCAAACAGGACAGGTCATGTTCAGGTGCTAGGTGATTGTTCTGTCGTGCTATATGCTCAGCTTCTGATGCATGTGGGTTGCCATGGTTGCAGTGTGGATGTTCACGATCAGTGGCACCTATCAAGGCTGGGTTTGTCGCTAGGGTTGGCCGGCGGAAGACCACAACCTAAGTTTTTGGACTTGCATAAATATTATATCCCCATGTTTCAATACAAATCCAAAGTTTATGCTCTCTCTAAAGACTATGCTAAAGTTTGAACTGTGTGTTAGTTGGCACCGAGTCCTGATCCCTGAGTGAATGTAGAGAGAGAGAGTTAACTGTCTGGACATTTTCACTCAGGATTCTGACCAGGCCACTGTTTTAGTGTACATTTTGTTTGTGTTTCCATGGAAGACTGATGAGGGGGCATATTTTCTCCTGGAGTTGGCCTTCTGGTGATTAATTGTTCCCGTGTGTTATGTACTTGTTTGCCTTTCATTGTATTTCAAGCATGTTAGTGTTTTCTCCAACTGGTTTTACAAATGCCTCCTCTCAGTGCAGAGACACCTAATGTCACTACCCACTGTAGCCATCCCATCTATCATGATGGATTGCTGCATAAACAGATCTCTGAAAAGCATTGCAAGCTTTTGAAGCCTGAGTGCTTCTAGACTCAGGATTTGAAGAGATTGTGTTACTGACTAGTACATAACTGTGTTTGTACTATAGTGATTGCAGCAAGTACTACTTGGTAAATGCCATCAAAACTGCAACTATTCATTCAATCATGCAGCTTGATTGTCTGCACAACTCCCCTGCAAGACTGGATGCATTAGTAGAGATGTGAAGGATGAGAGTATCCAAAGACTAAGAAACATACACATCTGACAAACACACACATTTCTGTAGTTTTCTTGCAAAGCTCGGGCCCAAAGAAACCATGGGGTTCACTGCCCCCTATGTTACATGAACCTTGCAAAACTGTATACTTGTGTTCTATGATGCTGCTGTTGTTGAAAATTGTTTTTGTTTCTGTACAACCTTGTTTCTGTACCTGGTTTCTCTGTGGGCCTTGTTTCTGCAGCTTCAAAGTATTGATCATAGCAGAACTTCGAAGACATGGTTACAATTCTTCCAGAGGAGAGTTTTGTATAAGAGGAGGAGGAGGTCTGAGTTGTCACTAGCTTTACAATTCACAAATTCTACTATGACTGAAGTAAGAACCCCAGGTGTCCAAGCCTTGTAATGTGTGAGATAGAGAATTCAGGAGCTTGCTGTTGTTGAGCAAGATTTTTGCTCATGGCACCACTTTGTTCTCACGAGCTTTGTCAATGGCAGACAAGAAGGATTTCTCACTGTCACGCCAGCCGAGGAAGCCATGCTCACGGCTTTTGTTCATGCTGCTCACATTTTCAAAGGGTTGATTGAGAATGAGATCAGCAAACCACCAATGGGCAACTTCATCAAGCTTGAGTGGGTGCAATCCATTCTCGTGCACAATACTCTCCCAGACTTGCTCTTTGCCTTTCATCAACTCTTCCAGAGAGGTAGCCACTCCTTTATACTCAGGTACTTCCAAACCATACTTGTCTGCCAGGAGATACCAAAGCCGTTTCCATTTGTAAACATCACCATTGCTGCTGTTGAAAGGCTCATTCTTCCCCTTGGGATCCAGGGATGCCCAAATCTCTTGTTCCGCAATCAGATCTGCAGCTGATGCATCGAACAAATGATCCCAAGTGATGAGGTTGCCGGGATACACAAGTGGTTTGTTCTCATATTTGCAGATGCTGGCATACACAGCTAGTGTGCTCACCATGTTCATCAGATTACCAGCTGCAAAGCCAAAGATGACAGTGGGACGATGGATTGAGTAAGTCAAACCTTGCTTCTTCTGCTTCACAGTCTCAAACACAATGTCTTCCAATGTATGGTAGAAGTTGGGACATGGAAGCCTGGGATAGTCTTCTCGGAAAGGGGGATCAGGAATGCAAACTTTGCCAAAATACTCAAAGGGGCCTGTGTAATGCTTGCCACCAGTCTGCAACACAATATGCTCCAGATGTTTCACATTTGGCAGCAATGCATCCAGTACATTGTGAAGCATTGCACCATTGTCCTTGCAATTCTCCTCCTCTGTGGATCTGCTTACCCATGTGACATAGAAGATGTGTGTGACATCATGCAATGGTGACAGCTTAGCCAACGTTTGTTCCCTGTCCAGCAGATTGCATTGAATGTATTCCAGGTTTGTTTGCTTCAGCCAATCTGGCTTTGGTCTGCGAGCCACACCATACACTTTCCAAGGACCACCAGGTGCATCTTCTTCCGCTAACAGATCTGCAAGACTGTTGCCCACTATTCCTGTAACACCTGGAATCAGAGCTACCTTGGGTGTGTCCACCTCTTCTCCTCCTGCAGAACTTGTTCCCCCTCGACCGTGCTGCATGCATCCATGGGTCCAAGCAATCCATCAACTGTTTCACAACTGCTCATGATTCCTCTATTTTTTTTTGAGCTCCAAAGAAGATAGATGCTCATCACCACAATTCATTCCACAAGCTTCTATGAAGCAGAAATTGTTTGTGCAGATTCAAGCATTTTTGAACAGAGCTGTACAAGACTTTTGCAAATCCATCAAAGTCCTGAACTGAGCTCAATCCTCTATCTTTTCCTTAAGCTCCAAACAAGATGCTCATCACAATTTGACAAGCTTCTTTGAAGTTCTTTGAAGAAATGGGTTATAAGTGCAGATGAGTCGAGCATTTTCAAACAGAGTTCAACAAAGAACTTGCATATCCATGACAAAACGCATTACTGGAAAAGCAGCTATCTATCTATCTATCTATCTATCTTGACTGCTGTTGTTACTTGGGAGATGAGATGTATGAATTGCTCAAAGGGTGTCAAGGTTAGATAGAAGGTGAGCTCTACCACACTGCGCCAAATCTGCCATGGAAATTTGCCCATTGCTGTTTCTGCACTTGTAACCTCTTAGAAACTGCAAATTACAACATCAGCAAAAAAAATTAGGTTGAGAAATTAATTACAACGTTTTACTCTCTAAGCTGTCACAGAATCAAACACAGTGCCCATTAACAGTTCTAGCCATATTGATCTTCTGCCAAGATCTTGCTTGCAACACAGCCCCAACGTTCTTGACACAATCATGAGGAAATACAAAATCTCCTACATTAAGCTTGTGCTGCCGGCTGCTTATTTATGAGACTATTTTGAACGCTAATTTACTTCACAAAATTTTCAGGACTCTTTTCCATACTTTTTGCCAAAATGTGATACTCATTAATTATCTCATCTAATTCATTATTTCTGGTAACTGAATCTGAAGAACAAAATTTATGTTGCAATCTAAGGGAAGACAACAACGAACAGGAAAAAACCATGATTTTCAGATATTAGACTACTACTTTCAGAAACTGGCTCCACAAACCCACCACAGATCTTCTTCAAAAATTCAGGCCAGAAACTTTCTCCTGAAACCCACCACAGATCTTCTTTTTAAAATTACGAGCCAGAAACCTTTAGAACTCCACAAACCCACGAGTGCAGATCCTCTCTTCTTCTTCTTCTTCTTCTTCTTCTTCTTCTGATTCTGAGACTCCTCCTTCACTTTGTGACCAGAATTATATTGTGGAAATGCCAATTGTTGCACCTGAGTGATGCTAATAATATAGCACTCTCTTTGGGACAATTATCCAGTGATCAACCTGAAGCAGCCAAATTGCCCATCAGTTTTAAGACAAGTTTGCAACAGGAAATTTTGGCAGGAATTGTGTTGTGTCAGGTAGCATGGGTGAGGAGTGGATTGGGAATTGCCATGTGGTATGTGAGCTCTGAGTGCTTTGATCGCATTCTGCATGGCACCCATTCTCTTCTTCTTCTGCATGTATGTCACAAAAACCAACCACATGCACACACCCTCTCAAAGACCCATTCTATAAACAACCCATTCTCCAATCCCCAACTACAGCACCCACAACTTTCAATTGAAGAATTCTTGAAATACTTACCAAATTTCACTTCTGAATCTGCAGTTCCATGTGGAGTGGAGTTTCTTCCTCCCACTATCCAGGATCCAAATTGAGATCACACCTTTCTATTATTATTTTATATGTTATTTTTACTTCTCTGTACTCAGTAAAATAAATTGTAGTGAATTTTCTCCTTTTTGTGAATAATAATAATAATAATAAAATATTCTGTTGCTGATTCTTTTTTCTTTTTTTTTAAATTCTTCAATAAAGAAACAAATTGCCAAAAATCACCACAACTGCCTATAACATGAAAGGGTGCTTAAGATTTTTCTTTTCACAAATTTTGTTGCTTTCTCCACAAGAAAATTGGGATTATTTTTTATTTTTTCCTACTGTAAATTTAACTTAATTTGCTATATATTATTGTTGGGGGGAAAAAAATCATCAGATTTTTTTATATCAAAATTTATTTTACTTTATTTTTTGGCCCAAGAAAAAAGCTCATAGAGACATATTATTCTTTGAGTTATTAGTTCCATTGTTAATAATCCCAAGACTTCATGTCAATTTGCAATTCAGTGATAACCAGTTTATCAACCATAGAGATAGAGATAAACAATTAACACATTTTTCAAATTATGAGATTTATAGGTGAAGCAAAACAGGAGTAAAGTAAGAATATGAATGTTGTAGAACACACATGTAGTTGTAGCTTCATTTGAACAAAAATGGATGAATCTAATGAAGATCTACACATACAAGCTAGCACACCTCCATCATCACTAGTTGATTTGTGGCAAAGGATGCCCTTCTAGCATTAGGTCTTCTACTTCATTAGTATTGTTTTGATTGTTATGATTTTCTTCTCATGTGTTTACATTTGTTTCAACATGCCTTGGTACTTTTTGTAGACGAATTTCCATCCTTGTTTATATATATATATACATACAAGGTTTTCTCTCAACGAAAATCTAATCAAACTCCATAAGTGCATGTTTATAGAAACTTATTTGGCACCTCTAATATAGTATCAACCATGTCCTACCAAAGCATGTATACAACACATAAAGAGAAAACTATGAAATGATGCTTGACTTGGTTACTAGTTTCACCAGTACATAGAAGAAAGTGGAAGGATGCAAAACCCAGCCAGGGCAAAGTAGAAAAAGAAGATGTGGAAGGACAGATGTAAAGCAAGAAGATGTATTAGTATGGATGTAAAGCTCAAAGCTGAGGGCACCACTTTGTTTGCCCTGACAGCACTAGTACATACATAGAAGAAAGTGGAAGTATGCAAAACCCAGCTGGTGCAATGTGGAAGAAGAAGATGTGTTAGGATGGATGTAAAGCTCAGCTCAGCTCA
>Ga0209611_10012355_pt1 | contig 12027 bp, 6 predicted proteins | sample S1TSphgellanicum_3_FD_187693 | JGI IMG/M metagenome (GOLD analysis project Ga0209611, IMG submission 187693) | Host-associated microbial communities from peat moss isolated from Minnesota, USA - S1T2_Fc - Sphagnum magellanicum MG (SPAdes) (version 2) | ecosystem: Host-associated > Plants > Peat...
CATTTTATTAACATGCTTAAGTTGTCAAGCTTCCTCTAATTTCCTATAAACCATGATGATGGATGCATTCTCTAATGTCATGTTGATCAACATATAAACACATTATGCAAGAATTTATATTTAAAGGAAACTTAAAACACCTGATTGGGAAGTGAAATGTTGATATCAAATAAGGGGGCAATTTGAAGAAATGGGAAACATTGTTGGATCTATGCACATTCTTAGGATCGGTTCTCCATTTGCTTCAAGTTCCTAATTTTAATGAAGTTCAATCTACATTTTTAAACACTTGCATCAGCAAAACCTTTTGGGGTTGAATCATCACATCCCATCATGATGATAACCTTTTGTCACATAACATGATGGATAAGAAATCAATTCTACCATCATCCAAACACTTTAAATTATTATATGTAGGATTTCAACATCAACTAGGTTTGAGTTACAATACAAGATTTGGATGCAAGCTTGAGGGTTTTGTATAAATTAATACCAAAGGTGATTTGATAATTGACGCAAAAGCAAATATTGCATCTAGAGAATTGATATAGTGTTGATGTATGCCATTGTAAATGTAATTAGACTCAATTAATGCTGAACCAAACTTAAAGTTGCAAGAAAATTTCAATAAGCTCTTTGTTTGAACTTGTCTTAAAGCATTGACAAAATTATGTTTATGGATCAACCGAAAAAAGTTTATTTGTTATCAATTTATTGACTAGAACATAAATTAAGGTAGAAAGTTTGATTGATCAAAAAAAAATATATTTAGGTTGGGTTGAACTATGAATTTTTAGGTCATTCAAGTCTATTGGGTTAACCTACTTGATGGGTTGTAGTAGTCAACCTAAATCTACCTTGTTCAATTTGAATCTACCAATATTGAATGGCATATTGCAAGCATGTAGTGAAGAAACTTCTGGATATGAACTTTCTAAATATTTTGATGAAATGTGTGAATTCATTCAAAACATATCATGTTAGGCTACATTTGGGGTAAAAAAAGTCAACCATTCCTCCTAAAACACATTTAAAAACCTAGTCTCATTTAATAAAAATAACAAACCAATGTGAAAAATTAGGACCACTTGATATTTTCTTTCTATTAGTTATAATGTTTCATATGTGAATAAAACATTGGTGGGCATAAACATAATAAACTGAATAGCAAAATCTCCTTGGCAATCTACTTGACAAGTAGAAACAAAATAACAACAAAATCCATGATAAACCATTTGTACGTGGAATATTTGTACTTGAATGATTAAAAATAAGATAGTTTTTCACTATTGTGCATTAACTTTCAAACTTCACATTGTAAAAGTAGGTTGAAAGTAGATTCTTACAAATGTCATAGAGGGCATCAAAGGTATTATATTATACTTCCATCCATTTTGATGTTACTTTATTACATTTATATGCATGACATAGAATAAAAATGAAAACACTCACTTTTTAAATATATTTTACCATGTTTATGCCATTAGGACCAGTTATAGTCTTCAAAGAATAATTTTGAATATTTTATACTTATTAGATTAATTTCAAATTTATGCAAATGTTACAATTAAATATATTAAATTTTTTATTATTAACAATACATCACACATTTTCAACATTAATTTAGTTTATTATTAAAAAAAATGTCAAATAAGGATTGATTAAAATTTTGGCGATATGATTTACTTTGAATGTACCATGTTTCAATGATTTAAACTAATAAGCTAGATATGTCATTGTAGGTTTCCAAAATTTTGAAGTTATATCACTCAATATGGATTTGTTGATCATGATTTTTGGTTGTGTTATAACAATTTCTTAAATGAAAGCTAATATGAGGTTTATTGAATCAAAATGAAACTTAATTCAATGATTCAATTTTTTTTATTTTAGATGTTGTTCTATTTTTTATGTATAAAAATCAAATTGGTTTCATTTTTTGAGAGAAGGGGGGTCATTATGTTTGCCCTAGATATAAGGGTTTAAACCACTGAATTAAAGCTAAAAGAAAATGTTGGTAATGATGAATAGTTTATAGCCACATTGTAGTATATGCTTGATGGACATACCAACTTCAATGCACATAAATCAAGACCTTTTTCCTACATAATGGACACAACGCAAATGGTATTATTACCACCTTTATTTTCCCTAATATAATTTTGTGCTATTTTTTAATTTTCTTTAGTTGATTGTAACACAATATAACATGCTATTATCACAATTGCATGTATAATTTTCACTTTATCCCTTTTGGGTTGTGGTATTACCTAATGTTATCAATAAGGTATTTTGTTAGACACATTCATGACCCTCCCTTTAAATTCGTCATATTTTTCTCTATGTTTTATTATTTTTACATTATATTCCCATTAAAATGGCAATCAATGAAGATTGTATGAGCTCTAGTGTTGGATATAGCCCATTAAGGTCTTTTAAACTTTGTATCAAAAGTACTTAGTAATATATATATATATATAAAATCAACTTTTCATCAAGACTCTAATTGAAGGAACAATGGTTGTGACCAAATAATTTATGCACCAAAACTAATTAAAATGTGTGGAGGTTCATGTCTCCCTTGCTCTTCACCTCACTATAAGGTTCTTCTTTTCCTCTATCTTATGTTTTATCTTCTTCCTTTCTTGAATTGGCCAATATCTTTATGAGTATTCTCTTTTTTTCTTTTGGTCACTTGATCAACTTGAGAAAATTGGATTCGGTATTAAAGAAAATTATGAAAGTCTCATTGTGAACAAAAATATTGAATAACATAATTTATAGTGTTATGAACTTGTGCATTTTGTGGACCAATAATGAACCCATTTTGAGTTTGAACATTAATTTCTATATAAGTTATTAAGCTACCCTTTTATAGGTGGAGCATATTCCATTGGGATTCAAGATTCAAATGGGAGGTTAAATGGTCAATTTTTCCACAATATTCTACTAAGTGGGTAGATTATGTGGTTAGGTTCAAGGATTCTTTGATGCAACAAACATGAATTTGTTATATGAAGATTTGAATGTGTTTTGTTGAAAACCAATATTGTTAACAACATGGCATTCAACTCATTGAACTACATCCAAAGCCTCATATTGGTTCTACACCTTGATGCATACTCCACCTACAACAAATTCCAATGCAATAAATATGAAAAAAAAACCAACTCAAAGTAGATAAATGGACAATTTTTTCTACATATGGTGTTGTTAATACAACACAAAGGCAAATTTGGAACTTTTGGAATTAGTTGTTGTCCTGATCTCATGAATAAAAATATCATATTTGAAAGGTATTCATGACCTAACTTTTTTTATTTTAATCTATATAACCTTTCAAAATTGCATTGTGATAACATGAAGTACACTGATTGATATTCTATGATCAATTTGTATTTTGATACTCCTTTGCGCATCTTGGAAATAGATATAGATTTGCTACATGGTCGTATGCATATTGATGTGGTTGGAAACCTATTTATATTTACAAATATTATTTTTAATTTTTAATTTAATTTTATTTTTTTCCATTGTTTTTTGGAAAGCTTACTAAAGTATTCAAGGTTGTGGTAGCATGTCAAGTATAATTGACAATTACAAAAGAGCCTAGATGTGGATCTACAACATGTTATGGGTAAATGCATACTATGGTGTCCCTTTTTTTGTGTTACAATGTAAAAATTCTTGACCTTCCAACTACATGATGTTTCTTAAGTTAGAATTTTAAATTTAAAAAAAAGGACTCACATATACGATCTATATTATCATAGAAATAACATATTGAAAAAAAAAACCATATGTTCATTTTTTGGTTTAGGGGGGACTTTAAAACTTGTGTTTTAAATTTAGTCACAATCTTTATTTAATCCTTAAATAATTGTAAATGGACTTAGAGATCTCTAGTTATTAAATTATTTGTTTGATAATACTTTGCCACAAGTTGTATGATCAAAATGGAGACTAAAATTCTTATTAAGGATGTCATTATTAATGAAAGTGGCCATTTTAGTATTTTTTTGGAAGGTTAGAATTCACAAGTGCTTTTCAATATGTATTTAAAAAGTTTGATTCAAGTGTTTTCATTGAATTTGTTTTTATAATGTATTAGGAAAAATGTACAACACATAGTTCTTGCAAAAACTTAATTTGTAATCGGAAAACTCATTTTTAAAGGTGATGACAACACCAAAAATAGTGTAGAAATGGACTTTTTCAATGCATTTTTTGGTCCACCGTAATATGCATTTACCCTTATGTTAAAAATTTGACTAGGCCTTTTGATATTTCCTATTCATATGTAACTTCAAGCATTTTTCATCAACTTCTCTTGGTTTCTTCAAAAATAAATATCAAGTGGCTATGCATCTAATAAGTTCTTTAGATTTTAGTTAATTTTATAAAATTCAAGTCCGTTATTATTCTTATGTTGCTTATCCTAAAAAGCCCATTGGTATAAGCATGTGTGCTTTAGTGTGCGTCTTTTATTATGATTATGTGAATTATAATTAATCATGATATTGCTTAAAAAAAGGTGCCCCTCTATGGCATGGTTTACATGCTAGTAAACATTTATTTGTGAGGCTATTTCTAAATCATAAAGGCACATGAAAGGCTAAACTTGCCTTGGGGGCACCTTCCTTAGCATAAAGGATTTTTGAGTAGATATTGCCATAAAATAGTGATGTGGTTCCTTTCAAATTTGGCATTGTCATCAAAATTGACATTTTCCATGTAGACATGCAAATTTTATGACTTAAGAAACTTGAAAATTGGTAAAATTTGGTTTAAAAATTCTTTGCAAAAAAAAAGAAAGGATCTTATAGTGCACATTCTCACTTTCAATGAATCATTAGGGTGAAAATGTCCATATATAAGTTATAGACTAACACATGTTGAAATTGTTATATGGCATGTAGATAATATGAAATATCAAAATTGACAATCATGGCCAATTTGGTGGACCTTTATTGTGGAGTATAATGTCTTTAATAGATGATGGATTACATCCAATTGGGCCATTAAAGTTTGTTTTCTAGCTTTTACCTTGATTTGTATTGGGATGTGGTAAGTGGAGCACAATGCTGAATTTCAAAATTTTGTGTGTTGGGTGTTCTCTTTCACTCAATACTTACCTCTTGTCATGGTTGGAGGTCTAATTGAAATGCACCTTTCATCTTATGCATAACATCAAAAAAATTACATGATACATCGTACAAAGGTCAATTCAATAGAATCATTCATACTTAAATATTATTTTGATCATTTACAAGAAAGTGATTTAAAATGTTGTTAAACAATTTTAGTTCATAAAATCAAACCAAAGCCCAAAGTTGAAGAAAAGTTGCAAAAGTGTAAAATTACTAATTTATAATGACCTTGTGAGTTCTTTAATCAATTGCACTCAATACCTTGAAAGTATTGAAACATAATAATATATATTCAATGTATGTGTAATATTTGTGTAATTGGGTGAGTGCAATGTAAAGTGGTTTAAAAAACAACATTTGAATACATCACCCAAAGTTCATTTCCTTTGTAATAGTTTTTAGCCTTAGAAGGGCTAAGTGATTAAGTCTTGAAGAAATCACTATTTGTATATTTTATGAGAAATGTGACATAAACAATTTTTTTTGCTATGATATTTTTCTATATATATATATATATATATAATCAATTCCAAGAACCTTATTTACATTTAACTAGATTTTAAATTATACATTTTTTCAATAAGTTGCACTCTATATATTTTTCCACATTACTTGGCAAAAATTGAAAGTTCAACTTCCCTTAATGTTAAGCAACAACAATCCACCAACTCCTAGCAACTATTATTCATTTGTGTTTATATCAATGAAAAATTAATAATTTCAAAATGTTATGGCTTAAAAAATGTCCTATGTTTTTAACACTAATAAAAAAATTCATTAAAAATTAACTAACACTTAAGTTGGTGCAAAAATTTTAAAACTCAATTTTATTAATATATAATAATCTAACTAAAATGGAGTCCTTAACAATCATAATATCAATCATTGAACCATTTTGAAATCCATTTGTGATATTGATGTTAGGTGTGAAAGTCCACAACTTGAACTTTATAATTCTGGACATAGATGTTTTAATATTGTAAAATATGGATAACAAAATACCTACATCATATGCATAATCAATTTCATATTTTCAAAATAAATCCTTATTCAAATTTTGACCATTTAAAGCATCCCAATGATGCTGAATATGTCACCTTTCACATTAAAATTAGAGGAACAAAAGTCAAAATATGTTGGTTTGGTTCAAGAAAATGGTTTTGGCCCAACATTTTTGTATAGATTACTTAGGTTGGTAAAAGATTTTGCATTTTTTTGAAGAATTTTTTTTATTGTGTAGCCAGTTTTTGCATAATCCAAAATATGTAGTAGCCTTTTAAAACTTTTACATTAAAAACCATTAGCCAAAAAGCTCCCAAAAAAAAAAACCAATGTTGCTAGCTATAGTTAACTTAGTTGATGGCTTGATGCAAGTTTTGCAACATGGGTAGTTGGTGCAAGTGCAATTAAGCTTTGAAAATGAAAAAAAAATGATTGATCCAAACCCTTTCAATTGTTGAAAATTTGAAATTTTAGTTGCATTTGAAGATACCCTATTGGAAGTGATGGCATTCATGATGTCTTTCACAAACACATTTCCCCAAAGTCAAAAATCACAATTGCAACCCAATCAAAATTTTAAAGTGAATTAAGATTTATAATGTATTATTTACACCGTGACGAACGTTTTAGAGCTACATTTAAATGTTTTAATGTATAAAAATGCATCAATCTACACATGGACATTTTCTTTGGTAATGTTTAGGCTCCATATTGAAATTAAATAAAGCTGAATTTTGCAAAACTAGCACCCTTTCAACAATAAAAAAACATTGCATGCTTATTATTTTGGACTTTTTGTCACTTGTCACAAAGAAAGTTACAATTTACAAATTTACTACATTATAAATTTTTAAGGTAAGTGTACTAAGTACTATTGTAGTAGTACTAGTTATTAATTAGGTAATTAATAATAGGGTAGGTAGCTAAAACTCAAAAAGCAAGATGGCTTTTTGGCTCAAACCTCAATAATTATGTTTAAAACTACTCCCTCTAATCTAAAACATTAGCTATAGACTTGTTGGCTCTTATCTCAACCTTAGGATAATTATTTTGGCAACATAGAAGGTCAAGATGTAGCTACCTTGTGAAAATTGGAGGGCTAAAATAGAATCTAGGCTACATGGTCCGTGGCCATAGAACAAGCTCATGTTATTCCCATTGTGGTGGATGGAGTGATTGGGCTATCACATGGTTGTGGACATATTATTTTTGGCTATTTTGAAGCATTTTTCCCCCACTTTTTCCCTTGTACTTGGAGCGTGACCTTTTTTTTTTGTAGAAAATTGGCGATATTTAACCCAAAAAAATTGGTTGGTTTGGATCAGTATGTTTGAAGATAGATGGCTTTGGTGGGAATGATAAAATCTAAACAAGTAGATAGGGAGTTTCCAACTTTTGGCAATGGATTGAAAATACACTTAGTGATTTCAAGGATTCTAAAATCATTTCTATGAATCCACCATTGTCATATGGAACAACATAACAATATCCATTTGCCAATATGTCATTCTCCTATCTTCTATGAAGAAAAGGGGAGCAATTTTCGTAAATAAGAGTTTCCAAAGTTGAAAGGTCCTTAGTTACTCAACCTAAAACCCTTGAAAAATGCCAAAGTTTTTGTAGCAACTCCACAAACACCAATTTATTAATTAGATGTCATAAGTTAGGATGCCATGAAATGCCATATGTATAAAATTGAAGTCACTATGGTGAGTGGCTAATTTGTATAAAGCGGATATGTGTGCAGAGAATGTAGGGCAAAGCTTCAAGGTGGTGACATTCCCAAAATAAGGAGCTTAAGACAAGGTTTTATTCCAACCTTGCATTTTGAGAATGTCCTTCATGCATGGGTTTGACAAATTGAAAAACATGATTTGAAATTTATCATGAACCTCAACATACATAGAATACTAGGCATAAAAGGGCTCTTACACCTACTTTTTAAGAGTGGGAGGGACCTTATGCCTACAAGTAGGTGTCAAATCCCTCTTAATATTAAGGATTAGATGTAATCTTTTATAGGGGGGATATTCATGCATATTTAAGGTGCTTTCCAAATACACAAGTGTATCTTTTAGGCTATGTAGGAGGTTACTTAGATGACGCACTCTCAACTCGTTAGAGGGCTCAAATGTGAGCCCAAGTAGAAAGCAGCGGAAAAGGGAGGAGTTGGAGCACGCTCCCTAGCTCACAACACTTTGAGGGGTAGAGGGGCGTGTTCGAGTTCCGGGATGGGACTAGGAAGAGTTGACAAGCTTCACTCACTCACACAGGTCTGCACACAACCCACACAAAGTGGTTAGTGCATAGTTGGAGCACCTTTGGTGCTAGGATGAGCCACGGGTAACACGAATTCACAAGACTCACCACAGCCCGGACTTGGGGGAAGCCACCACCTTCCCCCTTATAGTATACTCTGCAGCTCTCCATGGAGGCTACATCCAAATGGCTATTTTTCCCGAGACTCTCGAGTGGGAGTCCCAAAATCGTGCCAAATGGGACGCTCGCGACTTTGGAGCCCCATAACTTTGCGAGTAGACCTCGGATCGCAATGCGGTCTGAAGCAAATTTGTAGCTCTCGTCAAGAGCTTTTCAACGATATGTGGCACGCCCCCTGCAGCTAAGTAAATCGGGTCGATTCCTGACTTTTTGTGGTTGGGAGTTAAACTGGCAATTCGACTCCCGACCCTTCTTTTGGCCATAACTTACGTTTCAAATGTTCAAATGAGCAATGCGAGCCCATTTTAGACATCTACGCTTCAAGAGCTTTCCAATGATATAAAAAACGTCACAAGACATTGAGGTTTGTCCCCTACAATTGCTCTCTAAAGTTTCGAGAGTCCACCGGGACTCCATCTCCCAAAGTGGGAGTTGCCTTGGGAGTGTGAATGTTCACTCCCTCACACTCCCTCACACTTTCTTACACTCTCAGGAGTATGTGATGTGACTCCCCGGGATCCTCTTGGCTCGCACCTTTGCAATGCCTTTACTTTGACTCTCGGGCTTCCTTTTGACTCACACCCTTGCAAGCCCTTTTGCCTTGGTCGCGAGCCCAAGGTTAGGGTTGCGACAGTAGATCTAATCCTTCATAACCCCCCGCCCCTAGCCCGCACCTTGATGTCTTGTGGATTGCTATCACCATTGCCTGTGAGCAGGCATAAAAGGGAAGACAAATCAGGCATAGCCGGGACAGTTGCTTGGATGATGGAAGGAATGTGTTGTCGATGAACGTAGCAATTATGACGGCCAACACCATAAAAAAGAGCACAAAATGGGGCACCATAAAGCAGCCATGCAGCCACCCCATTCACTCACTAGGCATCAGGCTAGCCACCTCGCTGGATGTGGGGGCGTTGTAGTGCCAGCGGTCAACATTGCCATCAACATGGATGACAATCTCATAGTTAGCTAGGTCTTGAGGGGGCAAATCCATGGCCTGCACAAAGCGCTGAACATAGACATTGCTCCCCAAAAACATCTGTTGTAGCTCTTGTAAAGTGTGACGGTCTAGGTCTACATTGCCTTGATCGAGAGCAACAAAAATGGGCAGCAGCCTAAGCATCCGCATTGTTTATGATATACAGCTGGGCAAACTAATGGGGGTTCCCTTAAGGAGGTGCCAATGGCCCCAGCAAATGATGCATAGCGCCCCTTATGACAATCATACTGACCCCATCTGTGGGTGACTGGATGTTAATGCCAGAAGAGGTCATCTGCAAGGAGGAATTGTATTTTCGGATGTGCTTGCGAAAAGATATGGTGGCAGGGGGGAAGGCGTGCACCAGGGGCAGGCTCACAAGTGAGCAGGTCCTGCAATGGTTGAAGAGGAGGAATGGGGAAGAGGGCCTCATAGCTGCAAGATCTACCTTTAACATAGCAAAGGTCTACGTGTCCTCGGGAAACCTCATCAGGCCAAATCATAGTTCGGTAATGCTAGCACTCAGCTATCCTACCCCCTATGTCAAGCACCGAAACACTGGCCTCATCAAATTTTGAAAGGGGGACGCAGGTTATTATGTGCAAGTCTTGCTGACCCCGCGCTTGCCCGTGTCGTTCGCGGTCGCGGTCGCGTCACTACTGGCGCTATTGATATGTCAGCCGGGCACGGGCCTCCACCTGTAGCTCGAAGTTGTGGCGTTGTTCCTGCTACCGCTCCTGGTCTGTTAGCCGGGCACGGGCCTCTTCCTGTTGCTCGTGGTCGTAGTCTCGCTGCTGTTGTCGCTTTTGGTCTATCAGCCGGGCACGGGCCTCTGCGTGCTGCTCGCGATCGCGGTCCCGCTACTGCTGCTGGGTTGTGGTGGACATGCGGTCTAGATAGTTTCGTTGGTGGTCAGCGGTAGACAACCTGTTTTTGGAGGCGACGTTCATAGCAGCCAGAACGCCAGTAGACGTATGCGTTTTGCAGGATGTGCATGAGGAGCTGCAGGGAGGTGAGCTGCACCATCACTAATGGTTGAATGGTGGTAGCCAGGGGCCCTGAATGGACTTGGAAGGTCGAGCCCCATGTGGGAAAAAGGAGGTGTTGGTTAGCTGGTTCTATTGTTGGCAGTATGGTAGTACAGTCTGTAGATGTCTCTTTAGCCTTTTGCTCCTAGGCTTGAATTTGCTAGTGCATCAGTTATAGCTACCGGAATTCATTAGGTTATCCCTGACCTGCCCCTTTCCCGTGCTGGCCCACCTTCATTTAGAATCCGCTGCCACCGTCCTGCCTATAGCACTGAGCTCGCGGGAACACAAAACCCCCTTCCCAAGCCCTGTCACAGCTATAACAGATGCTTTTGGGGAGCAATGTCTATGTTCAGCACTTTGTGCAGGCCATGGATTTGCCCCTTCAAGACCTAGCTAACTATGAGATTGTCATCCGTGTTGATGGTAACGTTGACCGCCGGCGCTACAACGCCCCACATCCAATGAGGTGGCCGGCCTGATGCTTGGTGAATGAATCGGGTGGCTGCATGGCTGCTTTTTGGTGTCACATTTTGTGTTGTTTGTTATGGTGTTGGCTATCATAATTACTACGTTCTTCGATAGCACGTTCCTTCCATCATCCAAGCAACTGTCCTGGCTATGCCTGATTTATCTTCCCTTTTGTGCCTGCTCACAATTGATGGTGATAGCAATCCATGAGACATCAGGGTGAAGGCTAGGGGCGGGGGGTTATGGAGGATTAGTGATGCCCACTATGCTTATGACCCTTTGCATTTTGTCTTGTTCCACCCACAAGAAGAGCCCGGCTGGCACCCAAATATTACTTACACTACCCTTACGGTTGTGGATGGGCTAAGCTTTGAGGACGAGCAACAGCAGCCATCTGAAGATGAGTAGCAGCCTGATGTAAAGCCAAGAGTGGACCCCGGGCGTGGTGGAGGTCGGGGCAGGGGCCATGGTAGGGGTAGGGGCCGAGGCAGAGGAGCTGACGCAGGGCGCATCGCTGGCAAGGTGTCGCAACCCCACTTTGGCCAAGTGTGGGGGTGAAGCCCAACACTTGGAAAAGTTGGAGGTTGGGAGTCTTCCGGGACTCCCGAATGTTCAGAGCTCGGTAACAAGGGGCAAAACACCTTGCATTGGGGTATTCTTGGTGCCATTGGAAAGGTATTGAAACGTAGATATCGAAAATGCCCTCGCATTGGCAATTCGAACATCTGTAGCCCAAGTTATGGGCAAAAGAAGGGCCGGGAATCAAATTGGCAGTTTGACTCTCGACCACTAGAAGTCGGGAATTGACCTCTTCCCGACGTCCGATTTGAGCGTGCAGCATGGCGTTGGAAAGATCTGGACGAGGGCTACAACTTTTGTTCAGACCTCGTCGCGATCCAACTCTGCAGTCGGGAGTTATGGCGGTTCAAAGTTCCGGGAGTCCCGCCGGGACAATTTC
>Ga0209611_10012358_pt1 | contig 12024 bp, 9 predicted proteins | sample S1TSphgellanicum_3_FD_187693 | JGI IMG/M metagenome (GOLD analysis project Ga0209611, IMG submission 187693) | Host-associated microbial communities from peat moss isolated from Minnesota, USA - S1T2_Fc - Sphagnum magellanicum MG (SPAdes) (version 2) | ecosystem: Host-associated > Plants > Peat...
CTACTCCAATCGATCTTCCTCACCTAAATCATTTGGTTCGGTCCTAACTCTAGAGATAAAATGCAAATGATTGTTGCTCTTGTGGTAGAAGTTATAAAGGAAGAAATATATAGGGTTCGGAATTGTATTCTCCGAGTTTCAGAACAAGTCCCAATGACGCGGGAGACGATCTTGACATGATTCGAATCTTCATTTGAGCAGGTAAATCTCAGCCGGATAGAGAAGTTGTGCTAGCTCCCTCGACATATATCCAGTTAGGCATAGGGAGCCGCCCACTATCCAACATTCTTCAAACCCTGCGCTAAAGACGCGGGGGTCGACGAGAAACGGAAGCGACAAGAGCAGAGGAAATGAAATCGAACCTTAATGTAGATGTTCTCAGCTGCTCTCTCCTCCTCGCCAAGAACTTTGCCGCTGAATCCTCTCCGAATGCCAGATCGTGCTGCGAGAGCGTCCCAGCCCGGGTTCGCTAGCCGTCGGCTGACCACAGCTCTCATCGCCATTTTCGTCAAATGGACCGCACTTCTGGCGGTTGGGAAACAGCCAGAGTTCACAGCCGCACTAATTCTGGTACCACAACGATGTCCAAGACTTACAAAGATGGGTCAAAAACACACACACAGATTGTTGACGATGCTCGAGGAGAATCAGATTGTAGAACAAAGCTCGTTTGTGTGCTTCCGCGTCGCACGCGAGGAAAACATCATCCGAAAACATCATCCGAAGGACGAGAAAGACGGCCAGAGTGAGACAACACCCACTAGTGTGTACCAGGTGGAAGATCTGTCCACTGGATGGTGGGTGTTTTTTCATCCTTCACCTGACCCTGCATTAACGTACTTTGGCCCCTGTATAGTAGTGGAGACTTTCATCCATCTGTTTTTTTAGTCATTCATCTGCTCTGTAGGTTAGGGTTTAGGGTTCACGCCAAGTCCAACTTTTTGCGTTGCACGGGTTTCCTGCGGTGGCAATGAGCGATCGAGCGAGAGAACAGACGACACTCTCGAAGAAGCTCTCTTTTGCTTCTTCGGAGGCTTTTTTTCCCCCTGTTTACTGCTTACAGTTTGGATGATGGCAGTTGTAGTGGACTCGAGAGGAGGTGGGGATTGGAATATGGAACAGGGAATAGAACTCTGTGCTCGCGTTCTCTCTCTATCTCCGTCTCTGTGCATGCGAGAGAATAATTGCGCTGCGACTTTCTTGCAATTTTGCACCCGTTTCTTTGGCGCCTTGTGGGGGCTGGGGCTCCATGGATTGCTCTTGATTTGGTACTATGCATTCCGTGTTGAAGCTATGAGATACTTTCACTTGGGTGCTTGCCAAATTTCTGAAAACAACCCCAGGTTTTCAGCAATTTTGTTGCAGCACAGAAGGAGAAAGAGCAGCACTATCAGCAGCAAAGGTTTTTTTCCTTTGTCTCCGGCCAGCGAGTGAGAGAGTAGAGGAAAAAGGAAACTCTGAAAGCCTCCAATTTTGCCTGCGTCTTTTCTCCCATTTTGGAAGGTTGGGTGAGGTGGTAACGTAGAAAGAAAAAACTTTCAGAGACCATCCCGGAAAAGAGAATGGCGGATGCAGCAGTAGCGGCTTCGAGTAGAAGAGGAGGTGGAAAACTACTCGGCGTGTCTTATTCGTGTCTGCGGGTGCAAGCCACACCGTTCCACTTCTCTGTAAGTACATTGTTTTTTTTCCTCTCTCGCTTCATTTCTTCCTTCACTAGACTCCCTGCTTTTCTCTCTCAAGCTTACTGACGACTAGAGCTTTTGTAGCGGGAATCTGGATATGGGTCAGGATCGATTTTGCTTGTTTTCCATAATTGCGTCACAGAATGTTGAACTTGAATGGTGCATTGTAGTTACGGAACTTGGCTCTCTCTTTCTCTTCATGTTTTTCATTAATGTTGCTGGCATCGCTGTTACCCTAACAAATCTCCGCTCACAAGCATACGAAAATTGCATTAGATTCGTGCTTACATAAGAAGAAGAAGAAGCAATCCCACCCGTGTGCTCAGGAAGCTAAACTTCTTTGGCCGCTAAGGTTTCATGGAGACCAGGTCTCCTTTTGTGACCTGCACTCAAGAGCGGAGAACCTGATGGCATGGCAAGAGTTCCTGAAGCTGCTGAAACATCTGGCAGAGAGAATGGTGCATGTGCAGACATACATCCAAAGGATTAGCTTGAGATTCTGCAGATTGCCTGTGCTGATAATCACTGTCTTGCTATAACTGGTGAGAGTGATGTCTTTAGGTATCCTCACTTCCCAAAATAAGCAGTCCTCAACATTTTTCCTCATGTTTGTGTGATCTACTACTCTATGGTCTTATTTGCATGTGATGATCTCCTTTATCTGACTGTAGTATAATTTTGTAACTGTGGGGTTGGATTATGAATGAAGCTGGGGTCGAAACCAAAATGGGCTTACTGATGACTGCAATATCCCTCAAAAAGTCTTAGTGTTTCAAGGCGTCAGTGTCTCAATGTTGGCAGCTGGAGCTGAGCACACAATGGCTGATGGAGAGTGGCAAGCCTTATGGGTGGGTTGATGTAGGACCCTGGGTCTGGGCAATTGTAGCGATCATTTAGTTCCTGGTGAAGATGCTGCAATAGCTGTGCGTTACTCTGCCCACTCCCAATAGCTCTGTGCAATCTACAAGTCATAATTTAGCATTTTTGAAGATGTGGAAATTCCACTATTTCACCAGCCGTCTTCTGATCTAGTTGTTGCTGACATGGGAGTGTGGGTGGCATGGGGAGATAATGACACACGTGGCTTGTGGATGGCATCATACAAATTTGGTTTCGGATTCCAACAAGCTTTTTACTTTTGAGTGGAGCAAGTATAGCCAGTTAGGTCATGGTGATTTCCAAGGTCATCTGATCCCACACCAAGTTAAAGCTCTGGGAAAAACTAAAGTTCAATCTGTAAGCACATTTCCTGATGTTCTTCCGTATCTTTCACCAGAGTCACAAAATGTCCAAGGCTTTTTTTGTGCGAAGACATTCTCAATCATAGGGCGTTCTTCTGCTCTCATTACTTCTTTCTGCTGTATTATTTTGGGAGCATGCACAGTTGGGAAAGAAATATATATCTTAACTCTGAAAGCATATGTGCTCTCTGATTTGGATCACATCTGCACAGATATCCAGGGGCTGGTGCCATACTATGGCATTGGACAATGAGGGCTGAACTGTTTTGTGTTATGTTTTGCAGGCACAATTTTGGACATCTGAATTCCAAAAGCAAAACTCCAAAATCAAAATTCCAAATTCTCCAATTCCCAATTCAAAATTCACAAATCTCATTTCCTTGCCATTGATTCAAAATGTGTTTACATTGATAAACAATAATTGTTGGTCAAATCCATGACATATCAACTTATGTACCTACTTGTCTACATACCTATTCACTTGTCTATTTACTTACGCACCCACCTACCTACTTACTCACCTTCCTTCCTTTTAAACTACCTACCTTGGGTTGTGCAACACCAATATTGTTGATTCATATAATATATAACATATTCAGGTATTCCACTGAAGATAGAGACAACTATTTTAGCCAACTTGAACAACTAATGACAATAAAATGATAAACCCTAAGGTATTGTAATTGCAAGCAACTTTTATCTTGTTAGTTCCATAACTTTGCCTCCATTTTGGCCTATTTAATGCACAATATACCTAATTTATTCAACCTCATTTAATTAAACCCAAGGCAATTGATTTAACAATTTGATATAAATATTTTTATAATGATGTAAATAAATAATATTTTTTGGATTTAGGTTTTTTGAAGATAACAAATATTTTGTATTCTTTTATAATAATTAAAATAACCTTAGGTTGGGTTTGGGGGGAAATTTTCATTTTGACATATATATTGAGCAAGACATTCATTTCTTTTGAAGGGGAGTGGAGAAAGTTTCAACTTGAAGAGACTATATATGATATTAAAAAAAAACCTTTTGTATATATATATATATGTATTTCATTGAATCAGCTTTAAAATCTAGGGCTAATTTTTCCGTTTAGTATTTTGTGCCCATTTAATTACCTCTAAAATGCAAGGCACATTTAGTTGTTATAATTTTATCATGTTTTGCATATATATATATATATAGGTTAGGGCATTAATAAAATTAAATAAAATTATGACATTTGAGTATCTATATTTGTTTATATAATACAACACAAAAATTTAAAAAATTAGTTTGTAACATGTTAAAATAAATTCAAAAATTTCCAATCTGATTACATTTAATGTTAAAGAAATGATAACATATTTTCCTTCTAAAACACTTATAACTATTTTTGAATTTAGTACCCAAACAAAATTTTTAAAAAATTTATTTTAAATTTCTCCAAAAAACTTTGGCATGTATTTTCATATGAAATAAAATAAATGATAAAAGTAACTAGGGTATGATATTCTATCCGATTTAATACCCTATATTTGAATTTTGATCAACAAAATATTATTTTTTCATTTAAATCTTGTGTTATGGTTAATTAACCCCAACCCCCCAAATTGGATGAAAACCCCAACCTACATGTAATGCTTGCATGACTTGAAAACAACACAAGAATATGATGAAATCCAACACCTATTTAGGAACCCATATTCATGTATTGTGTACACCCCCAAAAAATTAGCATCTATTTTGTGACCCATATGCAAGGATTACATTTCCTTCCAAAACCAATGTTTACTTGTAACCTATTGTGTTTAGGTATTGCATGACCCTTAAATAAAACTAGCATTAGCACCTATTTTGTGACCTATATGTGGGTATTGCACATTTTCTCAATGCCTAATGCATATATGAAATCCACATGTGTGTATTGATTGTCTTTCAATAAACACTAGTTATTTTATGAGAACCATAGGATGTATTCATTAGTAACACTTTTCATATTGAAGTTGTTTTATTGTTTTGCAACTAATGTAATGTTATAGAACAAGACCACTTAGTGTCTTCAAAGGCATGTTGAGGTAAACAATAAATGTATGAAATTACAATGCTAAACTATTTAGTTTTTTGAACCAACAACAAAATAGTTTATTAAAATCAAGATTGCTTGAAATGTATCCACATGTCATTGTGGATGATGTTTTCAAATGCATAATGATATGTCTATGTACATGATAGGTGCATGGAAATTGCTTAGTCTACAAAATTGTGTAAAAAATGTCCAATACCCTACAATCCTTCCTAAACCCTACTCTTTATCCAAGGGAGAACCTTTCTAAAACTATAATCTACATTGCCTATCCCATGTGTTTGGTGATATGTTGTTGCCACTTTTGTCAAATGCTAGTGTGTGTAAATGTGGTGACGATCCATTTGGAGATGCATGATGATTGTCACAAATTCCTCTTAAATGGTCCTATAAAGTTTACAATAAAACATCAACCTTATATTAGTGTGAATAACAATAGAATTTAGAAACCAAAGAAAAAAGAAAAAAACAAAAGGATGGTTAAGTAGGAATACCATCTATGAATCATTTCAAATTCATGAAAATCTGAGACCATGTTGATTTCTTGTTTCCAAGTGGTCTTGTTCAATTCCTTCTCCCATAAGTGCCATCTTAGGCCATCTTCACCTTTTTGTATATGTGCATTGGGTGGTGTAGATAAAGGTTTGCAAGTTTTCACCCTTTTCAATGCAAGTGGGTGCATCATGTGGGATGCTCTCATCTCCACACCCCAATCTTGAATGCTTAGGACTTACAACAATTAATCAAATGTTAACTTAACCTAAAGAGGATTCCTCATTTTGGATTTTTCCTTTCTAAGGGATTGCGGGCGATCCCATTCCACTTTGATGTTTGTGTGAGCTCGTTTACTCAATTTTTTGTCATTTTCCCTCTAGATGGTGCTTACATCACTTAAAATGCATGCATTCATTTGATGGTCATCTTGGTGATGAAAAGCATTTTGACGAGTCAAAGGCTGATTGGGTTTGCCTTTTCTCACCATGTGGATAATCACGCACTCTTTGAAAATGTTCGGTGAACAAAATTTTTACAACATAGGATACCAACTTGGCACACCCACTTTTTGTCCTTTTAAGCAATTTTGAGTTCATGAAAGGCCTCATTTGCTCCTTTAAAGTCACCAATTCAAATTGAAACAAAATAAGAACCCAAAAAAATCTCATACTATTTTTGACACTATCACCATGGGAGTATTGCATATATTATAGTTCCTATAAAAACCTTATTTTCCATAATTGTTTATAGGTTTTGCACATAAAAGAACCAAAAAAAATTGCAACTTCCATCTTATAATGAGATGGATGTATTTTTTTTCTTTACATTTGATCAACATTTCCAAAACAAAAATGAGTACAAATATGAAACATATTGATGCAAAAGGAATGGAATATACTAATCATTTGGATTTCATAGTTTGCTTTTCCCTAATTGAAATGATAATGATTTCAAATGAGTTATATATATTATTCAAATTATAACAAAAAGATAGTACATTATGATTCATTGCAAGACTTGCTTATATGACAACAAGAACTACGAAAATAAATTAAAATTATTTAAAATTACCTATGTCATTTGTACACCCCATTGCCCCTTCGTTGAAAAGTCAATACCTTGCAAAAAAGAATAAAAGTTTTGGATAATTAAAAAAAAGGGGAGTTATGAAAAACCTCTATAATTTTTACATATTTGGAACCACCTACAATTGATGAAGTCAGATGTTGGTCAACTTGGGCCCAAATTCCTACTTTCACCAATTTTTTGCATGTAACCATGACAACCTTACAAATGAAAAAAACTTTTAACATTCAAAAGACACATCTTTAGCTTAACCAAACCCTAAAACCAAACTTTAACACATAAACCTTAAATTGAACTTTTATGGGCTCACCATTATTTCAAATTCAAGTATCAAAACAACCTTTAAACCCTAATTTCAACCCTAAATAATTCCACCCTAAATAGACCTAAATCCTTTGATAAATCTTAAGTCATAGCCTAAAACCCTAAATTAGATACCTTAAATAAAAAATTGTAAGTGAAAAACCAAAAAAACTCATCTCTCAATAGAAAAAACACAAAAAAAGATGTAAAGAAACTCAAAAAATGTTGAAAAATTAAGAAAATGTTGGTTGGAACTTTTTTCACATGTTTTTAAAACATGGTTGGAGATTGGTTAAAAAACCCAAAAAACATTGTTGAAAAAACCCAAATTTTTTTGATGACTAAAATTGGTTAGAACTACCCAAAAATCTTTGATGACTAGTTTAAGAGCTTGTTAAAATTACTTGAAAAGTTTTGCCCCAAAAAACTTCATTTGTTGGAATTAACTATTGGTTCTAGCTTGTGAAACACACCTAGGAAACCACTATTTGGAGCAAGTTGTTGAATGGACGTTGTTAAACATAGACACACAAGTTGCTAGAACTTGCTAAAAAACCTAAAAAAATTTACCCTAAAAAATTTCGTTGCTTGGAGTTGGCTATTGGTTAAAACTTGTTGAACTTCAACACACCCAAAAAGTTTTGTTGGTTGGAGTTAAGTATTAATTGGAGCTTTTTAAATAGACACACACAAGCTATTGGAACTTGTTGAAAAAACCCATAAAACACCCAAAAAGTTTAACCTTTAGTTTCAAGTTGAAATTTGCTGAACACACACAAGTTGTTAAAGCTTATTGAAAAAACCCAATAAACACCCAATAAGTTTTGCCCCCCACACATAAATCAAGGTTGTTGGAGCTTGTTGAAGTTACTTAGGTAGAATAGGTAGGACATAAGTAGGAAATTTTTTTTTGCAAGGTTGTGGGGACAAGGGAGGTTCAACCTAAGTTGGGCCAAAGGGACATTGGGGGTCATCCATGAATGAGGCTTCCCAATGCAATTGGTGCAATTGTTGTGAATGTTAATTCATTTAAGCTTTAAGTTAGCCTTGGGGTTACAACTTGATAATTATTCTTAAAAGTTTAAATCCCCAAAATATGTAAATAGTAAATAGGTACACAACTAATATAGTATGTGCCTATTGCTTAAGAAGTAAAGATATGGAAATGGTTAGTATTGGTCTTGGCCAATTCTTAAATTTAGGTCAATTTTGCTTTAGGTTTCAAATTTGTTTTGTGTACCATTCCAATTTTATTAAATGTTTCAATTTTTATTTTTTTATTTTTGGGGTTTAAAAAAAAAGAAAAAGATGTTAAGTTTTACCATAAAGGTTTAAAAAAGGTTAATGCAATGTTGCACAAGGAGGAGGGGAGACCTTCGGTTGTTCTTGAAGCTAAACACTATTATGGACCCAAGTTGGATGATAACCACCTCTAAATAAAAATGGTGGTTCAAGTCAATTTACAATTTCCTCATGAAGAAAGAATATTGGTGGCCATTGGCACTTGTGTTGGTGGGTTTCTTTAACATTATGATGTAGAACCATTTACGGTGTTACACACATCGAAATCATTTAGACCATTAATTGTCTTTGTTTCAATGATTCATATTATTTTTAAATTGTTCATTTTTGAGACCCAAATGTGCACTTTAATCCAAAAGTTGTAATCATGAATTTCTATTGAAACCTTACCACATGGTTCATGTGATCCAAGGTATTTTACCAAATCCTGCTTTGATAGTATTATGGATTCCACATATGCTTAAAACTATTCCACCTTAGTGTGTTTTCACCCAATCTTTGGAGAGCAAAGATCAATCAATTCCTTGACAAATAATCATGTTCGTTTCATGGTAATGGGGTGGTGGAAACATTTAAATCCATCACTTCTAGGAGATCCCAAACTTGATAAACTTGGAAATGGGCCATTTAATGTCATTAACAAGTTCCATGCAAGGCCAAGCAAGAAATGTCAATGGAAAAGACTTTAGACCCTATTTGGCATTTGTTCAAGGGCATTGTCTTTTGGGTGATTTGGATTGACAAGAGCAATCTTGTTTTTAATAGGCATAGTTGGTCATTGTATCAAATTGAGTCCATTGTGTGAAATTTGTGGAATATGCCAAAATCATTTAGAAGCATGTTTTGCTTATAATGTTTAAAGTACTTGAAAAGAAAATTGTCTTGTTATTTGAGTTTGATAATCTTTGGGGCACTAGGTAATTGATTTGTCATAAAATTGGAAGGCATATTTTGTGATGTCTTCATCGAGCTTTAGTTGGGGTTGTGTTGTAATATATGTTTTTTTGCCTTGAACCCCTTGGGTGTTGGTCCATGGCTTTAGTCCAATGGTTGTATTTTTATTTTTTTTGCAATGGGTATTTTAGTTTGTTCCCCAAAAAATCAAAATTTTTTTCTCCCCCTTGTTTGTGCCTATTTGGGCACCTATGCAAGTTTTACTTTTTTGTTTTTCCCCTTTCTTTGCCTTTGCTCCTACTTAAAGGCTTGAATAAATTCTTTTCACTTTTCCCTTCTTCTTTGTTTTTATGGTTGTTTAGGGGTTTAAACAAATGTTTTTCTTTTCCTTCTCTTCTTCGCCTTTGTGGCCAACTAGGGGTTCAATGATGATTTTTTGTTTGGTCCTTTTTGCCTTGTGTTCTTTCATTGTTCTCATACCTATACATTATTTTCATATCTATAAGTTTTTCTAAGATAATATGCGACAATTAAACATTCCCTAATTAGACATTAAGACCTAATACATATGGGATTTCAAGCAAGACCTTTTTGGATCCCCTTGCCAATGCACCATTATGTTTTTTATGAACTATTCCTTTTTTTTTGTAAGCAAGTATAATATAGATTTTGTTTTGAAATTAATATTGTTAAAATTAATGTTGGCAATAATAAGGGTGATGTGGATATCCTCGCCACTACTTCCTTTGCGACTAGAAAATTATTGGAACCTTCCACTTGAGTTCAATTAGGGAATTTGTTGGTTATAATGAGGACTTTCAAGCTCAAAAGGTTGTTGTAGATTCTTTTTCCATTTATGTTAACATTTTTTATCTTCATTGTTTACTTGAAGGATTTTGGGATTTTGTCCTCATCATGATGTTTTGCATTATGTAATATATATTTTTTAGTGCTTTTTATCTAGAAGGCTTTTTTATTTCAAATTACAATGTTAGATTTAATTTTAAGATTGTTACAAAATTTCTTGTTGAATTGTTGGCTTCAAAGTTTTACCAAAACATTTTTGTAAAGACATTCCATATCCACATTCTACACAAACATATGTTCATTTCTCCATACTTCCATACCTTCATTTGATATCTTCTTTGTTCCCATCTACATTTTTAATCATTGTATTGACATGCCATTTAGTAAGTTTTTTTCCACCAAGTGTTATTTTTCATTTGCCATCATCAACTTGTTCCCACAATTTCTACTACAACTCACCATTTCGACTTATTTTAAGTGGGGTGTACATTTATTTAGTTAGTCATTTGTGGATATTAAGCTCTATTTTTCTCCTTTTTTCAGATTTATAATTACAAGTTTGTTCTTCATTATTTTGCTTTTCACAAACCAATTAAAGATACAGTTGTTTAATTCATGTTCTTTGTAAATGGATTCAACATTTTTTTAGCAAAATCAAATTGTCAACATGATGTTTCAAATTGTTTTGTCAAAAAAAAGTCCCAAAATGAAAATAGGTTTATTAGTTTGAAGTGTGAAAACAAAATCACAAATTGACTTGGCAATTTGAGGTTCTGTATTGGCTTTCAAATCAAAATCCCAAAATAGGTTTGCTGATTTGAGGTGTTTAAAATGAGGTCCCAAATTGGCTTACCAAATTGAGGTCTCAAATTTGTTTGTTAAGCCAAAGTCCCATAATAGATTTGTTGACTTATAAAGGTGTCAAAGTGAAGTAACAAATTGGCTTTCTGAATTGAAGTCCCAAAATGGCTTCCGAAATTGAAGTTTGAACTTTGGTTGTCAAATTCACGAGTCTCAAAATAGGTTTGTCAACTTGGTGTTAAAAAAATGAAGTCCCAAATTGTGGCTTCCCAAATTGAAGTCCCAAATTTGCTTATAAAATCAAAGTGCAGAATAGAGGTCTTAAATTGTTGTGCTAAATTGAGTTTTGAAATTTCTTTGTTAACACAATATTCCAAATTTGAAGTTCCAAGCCAACTTGTCAAATTGGTGTTCACATTAAAACCTTAAATTAACTAGCCTAATTGAGTTTGTTTGTTTGTTTCGATGTGTGTGTGTATTGTTTTTTGTTTTGGTTCAACTATATTGGCTAAAATTGGGTTGCAAATTTTCGTAAGATTGGTAATTGAGCTTCCACTCACTTTATAAAATTTTATTTGTTTTTTTATATTTTTTTCTTTGATTTCTTTTGTTCAACTTGCATTTTCATCAAGTTGCCATCTTGCATCATGATATATACATATCTAAATTATGTTGGTTAAATATTGACATGCTTATCAAAACCAAACACAACCAAATGAACTTAATTTTTCTATTAAATGTAATGCCAATTTAAAGAAATCAAATAACTTATGGTTCCTATATTGATTGCATATGAACAAATGACCTTCGTTCAACAATGCATTTAAGCAGTTGTTGAAGCTTATTGGATCAACCACAAGCCAATATGTTTTGCATTCAAACTTTCAAATTATGTTCCAAAATACCATCACATAAATAAAAACACCACCTTCCTTGTAAATCATTAATAACATTAAGTTGAACTAGTGATGGCAAATTGAACTTCTAATGATATGGGTGAAAATTTAGCCTATTGTAACAATTGCAACAACGTTCATACATGTTAAAACTGCAAGACGATTGTTTGTAGTTGATTTCATATTAATATATATTATATATGTAAAATACATTTTTTGTTATTGTGTTTTATATAATATAAATGATTTACATTGTATTTATCATAAAAATTGCATATTGTCAAAAGAAATGCATTGGGAAAAAAAAATGTATCGCATGGAAAAGTAAAATTTAAAAAATAGCTTGAAAAAAAATGTAATAAAAAAATACACCTATCATTGGATGAAGGATAGAAATGAACCAAAACCTATGTTGGTACCTTCACCTTTTTATGTGAGGCTTC
>Ga0209611_10012359_pt1 | contig 12023 bp, 7 predicted proteins | sample S1TSphgellanicum_3_FD_187693 | JGI IMG/M metagenome (GOLD analysis project Ga0209611, IMG submission 187693) | Host-associated microbial communities from peat moss isolated from Minnesota, USA - S1T2_Fc - Sphagnum magellanicum MG (SPAdes) (version 2) | ecosystem: Host-associated > Plants > Peat...
CCACCTGGATGGATGAAAAGAAGATGAATGAAACGCAAAAAAAGCACAACTAAACCACATGGATGGATGAAAACCACCGATTGCACTACCCACCTAGATGGATGAAAAGAAGATGGATGTAACACAAAACCTGATTAAACCCACCACCTGGATGGATGAAAAGCACCTGGATGAAACGTAAAACCCACCACCTACATGCATTGACGCGTTCCTAAGTTCCTTGATAGATTCAAATGTGAGCCTAAAGTGAAAATAACGAAGAATAAAAAATTGTGGCACGCTCCTTAGCTTACAACACTTTGGGGGTAGAGGGACGTGCTGGAGCTCCGGGATGGGGACTATGAAAATTAACAAGCATCAATTACTCACACGAACTTGCACAAAACCAAACAACAAGTTAGTTAGTGCGTAATTTGAACACTTTTGGTGCACGGACGAACCACGAGCAAACACAAATTCACAAGACTCACCACGGCCCAAGCTTGAAGGAAGCCACCACCTTCCCCTTTATAGTATACTTTGTGCTTGGCCACGGGCAAGCACCCAAATTGCATTTTGTCGTAGGACTCCCAAGTGAGTCCCGAAATTCTTGAAATTAAGACTCTCACAATTTTGGAGGCCCATAACTTTGTGTAAACCTCCAAATGAGATGAGGTCTGAAGCAAAATTGTAGCCCTCATCAAAAGGTTTCTAATGGTATGTCGCACACCACCTAGAAACAAGGAAATCGGGGTGATCCTTGACTTTTAGTGGTTAGGAATCAAATTGCCAATTTGACTTCCAACCCTTCTTTTGGTCATAACTAATGTTTTAAGTATCCAAATATGACATGTGAACCCATTTTAAACATTTAAGTCCAAGAGTTTTTCAATGATATTTTCAATCTAATGGGTTTTAACCCCTGCAATTGCTTTTTAAAAATTCAAGAGTCCATCAAGACTCAAACTCCCAAGATGGGAGCTCATTTGAAAATGTGGGGGTTCACCCCCTCACACTCTTTTACATTCCTAGGAGCATGAATGTGATTCCCGAGCTTCATTCTTGGCCCACACCTTCGCAAGTTCTTGCCTTGGTCGCGAGCCCAAGGCTAAGGTTGCAACTTGCATGGAAAACACCTCGATGTAACACAAAGAAAGATATAATTAAACCACTTGGATGGGTGAAAAACACCTAGATGTAACGCAAAGAGAAGCACAACCGAACCATTTAGATGGATAAAAAGCACTTGGATGAAACGTAAAACCCACCACCTAGATAGATGAAAAAAAGATGAATGAAATGCAAAAACCACCACTTGGATGGATGAAAAGCACTTGGATGAAATCTAAAACCCACCACCTAGATGGATGAAAAACACCTGGATGTAATGTAGAACCTACCACTTGGATGTAATGCAAAGAGAATCAGAACTTCACCACTTGGATGGATGAAATGAACATGGATGAAACATAAAACCCACCACCTAGATGGATAAAAAGCACTTAAATGCAACGAAAAGAGAAGCGCAACTTAAGCACCTGGATGGAGGAAAAACATCTGGATGTAACACAAAGAAAGGCGCAATTGAACCACCTAGATGTAACGCAAAACCCACCACCTAGATGGATGAAAAGCACCTGGATGTAACGCAGAACCCAACATTTGGATATAACACAAAGAGAATCAAAACTTAACCACTTGGATGGATGAAAAGAACATGGATGAAACGTAAAACCCACCACTTAGATGGATGAAAAACACCTGGATGAAACATAAAACCCACCACCTATATGGATGAAAAGCACCTGGATGCAATGCAAAGAGAAGCGCAATTGAACCACTTGGATGGATGAAAAGCACTTGGATGTAACGCAAAGAGAAGCGCAACTGAACCACTTGGATGTAACGCAAAACCCACCACCTAGATGTAACGTAAAAAGATGTGCAACTAAACCATCTAGATGGATGAAAAGAAAATGGATGGAACATAAAACCCACCACTTGGATGGGTGAAAGGCACCTAGATGAAATGCAAAAAGAGGCACAACTAAACCACATGGATAGATGAAAAGAAGATGGATGAAATGTAGAACCAACTACCTAGGTGGATGAACAGCACCTGGATGAAACATAGAACCCACCACCTGGGTGGATGAATAACACCTGGATCAAACATAAAACCCACCACTTGGATGGATGAAAAGCACCTGGATGTAACACAAAACCCACCACCTAAATGGATGCAATGCAAAACCCACCACTTGGATGGATGAAAAGCACATGGATGTAACACAAAAAAAACACAACTAAACCACTTGGATGGATGAAAAGCACCGGATGTAACATAAACCCCACCACCTAGATGGATGAAAAAAAAATGGATGTAATGTAAAACCCACCACCTTGGTGGATGAAAAACACTTGGATGTAACGCAAAAAAGGCACAACTAAACCACCTGGATGGATGAAAAGACGATGGATGAAACGCAAAACCCAACACCTGGATGGATGAAAAGAAGGTGGATGAAATGCAGAACCCACCATCTAGATGGATGAAACACAAAACCCACCACCTGGATGGTTGAAAAGAAGATGGATGAAACACAAAACCCACCACCTGGATGGATGAAAAGAAGATGGATGAAAAGTTGAACCCACCACCTAGATGGATGAAATGTAAAACCCACCACCTAGATAGATGAAAAGAAGATGGATGAAATGTTAAACCCACCACTTGGATGGAATAAACGTTAAACCCACCACTTGGATAGATGAAAAGCACCAAGATGAAATGTTAAACCCACCACTTGGATGGATGAAACGTAGAACCTACCACCTGGATGGATGAAAAACATCGAAATGAAACGTAAAACACATCACCAGGATGGCTAAAAAACACTTGGATGCAACGTAAAGAGAGGCGGAACAACAAAACCACCTAGATGGATGAAAAGCACCTAAATGCAATGTAGAGAAAGGCGAAGTAACAAAACCATGTCCATGACAACTAGATTGTTTTACAATTAGAGCTTTGAAATAACTAATATACAACTATTTTACAGTTGTTTCATGGAAATATAGGAAATTAATTTAAAAATGCCACGTCAAAAAAATTAAAATTAGGGATAATTATATTGTAGTTGCGTTGCAAAATAAACATCTATATAGTATAATGAACACACCCTAGATATGGTTGTAGTTAACTATGTTTGATTTTGTTGACAAGTTCCAATTTAGTAAGATGTGACAATTTCATTACAATTAAAGTAAATGTAGCACTTAATCAATCACTATTTTGCAACTAATGTATGACCTTGACAAATATAATCATACCACATGTATGCATTTTCATCACCCATTACATATGGTACTTTCAACTTGTTTGCAACTAGTTGTCAACTATGATTTTCCTTAGTACAATTAATTATGTCACTAAGTTGTGATTATATGAGTATTAATTTTTCAGTATTTTGCAACTATTAAGTTCAATTTTTTTATTACTAGTTTTGTATTACATTATAATTCACAACATCATGTCACCCCATAAACCTATTAGACCATAGAATTAATTGAAGGAGAAAACCTGTGTACTTTTCAAGTGAATTAAAAGTAGTGAATTTACCTTTATATACGTTGATGTTTTGTACCCTAAACTTTTAGTTGTTTCATTACACTCTAGGGAATCTTATCCATTCCAACCCATGTGTTTATGACTTTTGTCGAAATCAACCATTTTTGCAACTTTAGATATAACAATCCTTTATGACACTGAGGTAAAAATTAATTATAGTCACATAAATGACTACAAAGTGGTTTGTAGTTGCATATGCAATTTATATTTGCAACTCATGTTGATTTGGATGAAAATGAAAATGAAAAATACATTTATGTCATCCATTTTTAATGGCATCTCAAAATAGATGAAAATATAATTGTTTTTGTGACTTGGAAAATAGTTCATAGGCCATTGGACACCACGTGGCATCTTTTCAACATGATTTGTGACTATAAATCCTAGTTGCAAATGCACATGTAATTAAATGTGAAAAAAAATGAATTGACCAATCAAATTATTGGATTTAGTGGTCTAATTGGTTTTCCCTTTATTTTTTCAATGAACTAACCATTTAAAAATGTGTAATACAGTTTGGTGGGTTTATGAAGATTTCAGAAAAACCATGGTGATTATTGGTAAAAATAGGGCTACATAATAGGTAATATGTATGTGGTTTATAAAAAATAAGTATTTTATCATGTTGATATGTCATAATGTTTTCTAATATCTCGGTTAGATAATAAGTTAATAGATATTTCATGTGTTGAATGAAATAATGTTATGCTTAATTAATTAATTAAGTTAGGTAATTAATCAGTTACTAAGTTGTAAATAGTAAACAATATGTATGTGGGCTAAGTAGGAGGTATTTTATAATGGAAATATGTGATTATATTTTTGTATTAACTATTTAATTAATTAGCCTATGTAATTTATTTATTGAACACAGTAGGTAGAAGGAATAATTTATGATCCATTTATAAACATTATATAGCAAATAAGTTATATATCATACATTTAAACTACATTTTGTTGATACAATTATGATTTATTACAAGCAAAATTGTAGAATACAATTTCATAAATCAAATAGAGGTTTGAAATGTGAAAAGCATAATTTATCATAATTTTAAGTAAAACTTAAAATGTTATATGTGTAGATGTAATAAAATTTATAGTTCCATAAAATCAATTAATAACATGGCATTAATTAATATTTTGAAATTAAATTTTATTATCCAGAATAATCTTTTATATAAAAAATAATATATTTAATAAAAAAATTATTATATTTATATTATAATTTATTTATGGTCCATTCAAAATATTATATGTGAATAAATTACATATCACAGATTTGAATTAAATTTTATTAATAAAGTTATGATATATCAAATGAAAGTTTAAGATTTATATTTTTATATATGAAATTTATTTATTTATTTATTATTATATTATCCATTTATAAATCATGTGATTAAAATTTTTTTTTCCAAGAAATGGTCATTGAAATTGTGTTGAATAATGAAACAATTTTTTTTCAAATATTCAATTTATATTTAATTATTTTTTTGGTACATTACTTAGAAAAAAAAAAAAAAAACATTATTCTTGTCTTTTGGACAAAATTACAAGTAATAAGATATCAAAGAATAAAAATAATGTTTTGTGTAATGTTTTAAATGAAATAGGTTAATTAAAATGCACATTACTTATTTCCTTCAACAAGTGGGGTGACTTGGTGGTAAAGGAGTTGATCTTGATCCTTGAGATTCAAGGATCAATCGCCACAAATGACATAGGTTGTGTTCAACATTGGAATGTTGATGAAATATTCATTACCTATGTAGCCAACTTAGGTTAGGTGTTTAGTAAGTGGACTTAAGTAGACACCATAGGTGGCCTACCTAGCAACCTAAACAGATTTTTTGAGCCTACCCTATGTAATGACACTTGTCAACATGGTACATGTTGAATTTAATGAAATTAACAGTAACATAATCATTTAAAAAATAAAATGTTATTATGTTGTTGAGTAGTAAAATCAATGGCAAAATGATCATGTCATGTAAGGTGGTTTGGATGGATGAAAAATTCATGTAAATCACATCTTTATGCGACTACCATTGCCACTCGGTGCCACATATTGTCTTTTGAAATTAAAATTTTATGCAACTTGTCCGAGGTGACTAGGCTTTGTAGGCAAGTTGCATGTGGTAATTACGACTAAAATTGAGTCATTAATTCAATCATTTATTTGTAAATTCCTTGTAGTGATTGACTAGGGTTGATTCCTTCAAGTTGATCATGGGTTTATGTTTATTAAAAAGAAATTCAAGATGAAATCAAAAAGTAAAATAAAATCTTTCTAACAAGTAATATTTCGCAAACATGTAAACCAGAGTAACAAAATTAACCGAGCCAACATGTGGACAAGTAGTATGTAAGCAAATTTCAACTTCGAATTTGAAATTTAAAAATATGAAATTTGGGTGGAAACCTATTAAAAGTGACATATGGTAGTAAATTAGTAGATCTCCCCCTTTGTATCAACAACCCTCAATGTGTAGTCGTATGACCATTGTTAAGAAACTCAAAATGAATTAGAAAGGAATTTAAGTCTTTTTCTCTAAACATTTTTGTGCGTTTCTTAGTCTTTTGGTGATGCAATTATCATATTATGTGTTAGATAATTAAAACTATTACTTTTTTCTAGTTTAAAAGTAGAGCTAAAAGGTTGTCACAAGTTTGTTTGTTTATTTAAAAAACTTGGGGGTTGAAGGTTTTTTCAAGAATAAAATGGTGGTTCTATTTGAAAAATATAATCTTGAATAGAAGAACATGACCATGTGATGTTGTATAATTTGGTTAGGTTGTTAATAACTATGTCATTCAATGTGTTGTTATTTGTTGCGTTGTAATCCAAACCAATACATGCAAGTTTAAGACAAATTCCAAAACAACAAAAGTATGGTGATTTTTAACATCAATACTCCAAGTATGTGATGCATTTTATTTTGAAAGCCATCATTGTATGTAAGTGTAACTGATTGCAATTTAGTTTTTATCAAATGTTATATCTATTGTATTTTGATTATAAATAATTTTTATTAATGACATTACAATTGTAAGCTAATTTTATTTAAATTGAAAGGATGGACATTTAAATATCTTTTGCATATATATCATTGATTTCATTTCACATGTGACATTGAATATCATAATATAATAGATTTCAAGCATAGAAGGTGGAATGAAACAATTATGGCTCAAAATCCATTTCAACAATTTTTAAAAAAAACATTGATTTAAATAAACATAGTGTTTTAGATGATAATGTTTGATTGGTGTGATTTATCATCTTTATGATGACCTTTTTTTAGGTAGAGGAATTTTTTTGTTATAAATAGTGACTGATTCCAATGCATCCAATTTGGCAAGCCAAAACTAACTACTGACCATTGTAAAAACTAAGTCAAGAGATGCATGGATCGTCTTTTTTCCGATTAAATAGTTCATTTGGATCACAGTAGGAAAATTCCCAAAATTTTCCCAGAGGTCACAAGGAGATCTCAACACTACATCTTCTATTGTATGCTTGACCATAAAATGGAGAATTTAGGGTGTCCAAATACTTCTGGAACAAAACGTGGTACATAAGATGGGGAGGGGGGAAGAGCTCATTGCACGTGTACTAACCCTAGGTCAACATTGAATCTGACTTAATGTTCATGGTGCTTTACCTCATAGCTGCAACAAGAATGACAAATGGATGCAATTCCAATTTAATAAGGAAACAATAGATTGTAAGTGGCTTGCAAGTCTTGCAATAAACATTACATTCACCATTTCAAGCCCCAGAAAAAAACCAAAAATGCAACTCATCGAGGTAACTGTAATCTGAAAACAAAATCAATATAATTTCTCAGTTTCATAAAATGAAATTCCAATTCGATAAGGAATGAATAGATTGTAAGTGGCCACGTTATGTTGAAAATGTCAGGAGGTGAAAAAGGCCCAAAACCACCTCACTAAAATAATTACAATTTCACAACAAAAACAGTAAAATTTCTAAGTTTCACAATGTAAAATTCGAATTGAATAAGCAAACAATAGATTGTAAGTGGCTTCCAGGTCTTACAACAGTATATTGATGATTTCAGGACAAAAAAACCCCCCAAAAACCAACTCATTGATGTAAGTATAATCTCAAAACAAAACCTCTACAATTGCTGTGTTTCACAAAATGAAATTCTGATTTAAGGAAACATTGACCATTTTAGAAAAAGAGAAAAACCAACCAAAAAACTCATTGAAATAGTTAGAATCTCACAATAAAACCAAACAAGCACTACAATAACAATTTCACAAAAAAGTAGAAGAAAAGAAGCCAAATAACCAACACATTGAAACAACTATAACTTCAAATGTTCTCAAACTAAAATACTGAATCAAAACAATATTGCAATTTCAATCCACACACAAACATTTGAATACATCCAACACAAACATTCAATGTACTAATCAATAATTTCAAAATGAAGATTAAAAAATTACTTCTGAAATTTGTAGAAAAAAATCCAAAAAAAATAAAATTCTGTAATCTCACATCACACAAACACTTAAAATCCTTCCCAGAAATACATACAATGTTGCACTGCAAAAGACAAGCTAAATTTTTTCCACATTCAAACTTACATAACATACAAATGGTAAAATACCAAATGACTTGCAACTCTTGCAACATACACATCATCAGCCATTTCAGAAAAACGAGAGAACAATTTAAAACAATAACACCTCAAGATTACTGCGAAATTGAGTTTCCCAATATAAAACTCCAAATTGAAACAATCTTGCACAACATGAACATTTCCAACTCAAGAGGCCAGTCCCCTAAAGCTCATATCATCAGAACTGTGAGAGCACTTTCATGAAGACACTACACCACAAAAGACATAAATAAAAACCTACTGAAAGCACAAAAGATCTTAAAAGGTTCATAGAATTGCTTGTGTTGGACAACATTAAAAAAAAGACCATCCATAGACCTCAATGCATCATCCATACGGACACCAAACAGAATATATACCAATTTTGGTTGATTTTACCACAAAGAATCGTTTGTAACTTTGTTGAGGGAGAATCCAACTACCAGGGTTTTTCGACAGCATAAACAAAAGTTACAGAGCCTCCAACTCTGTATTTGCACTTTATGTGATGCAGCAAAAGAGACTACACCTCTTATGCAAGCATCAATAGTGCAAAATTGGGATCATGAATTTATGATGGCGTATTAAACTTGTTCAAAATCAGATATCCTCTTAAGGCAGGATGAACCTGTAGGTTAGGAGTGAAGAAAAGGAGACAAAAAATGGGCAACTCTATTTCAAGAAATTTGAGAGGACAAGACTGAGATTTCCCATTTTGAACCTAACAAGACACTAACAAAGCAACAAAAAGCATGTGCTGACAAGATGACGCCTCAGAACACAGTCCACACAATGGAAGCACTGAATTCTGTGTAGTTATGAGACATGTATGGGACATCATGGAATCGGTACACTGATTATAACGACCTGCAATGACACATGCAAACTGAAGATAAAGGTACAGGAAGAAGTTGATTGACCCCATAGAAAGACCTTAACAGATCAATAGTAATATGCAAAGAAGGAAAAAAGTGATCAAAGAGGGGCATCAGCGCATCACTGCAATATATATTATAGATGACATTTCAGAAAATTCAAGGCTCACTAGAGGTGAGACTCGCAGCAGAAACATGTGCTTCACACAACTGCATAAACATCACGTTGTCTTATGTTTCGGCTTTAGCCAACAAAAACAAAACATATAACCCGACAGGCTCGAAGCGGGCAGGGTCGGATAAGGAAGATTCGCAACCTCTCTAGAGCACAACAACAGAAACAAGCCAAGTTATTTGTCCTCCACAGCTTGACTCCGCTCCAAGCTCCAAAAAAAGCCTCCAAACAACACCACACACGACCGCACTTCCATTCACAGCCAACAGGAGGAAAAAACACGGAGAAAATATCAATGCACCTGGAAAAGTTTAGCTTTCCCTCCACCCGACCGAACAGGGAAATTTACAGCAGTAAAATGAAGGAAAGCAAAAGCAGCTCAGATATCGAAAGCATGAATAATACATATGCATAGCAAATTGGAAATAGAAAAAAGCCCCTTTGAAATTCCAACATTAGAAGACAACCGAACAACTCTAGCCAAACATACTTTAATGTTCAAATATGTAAATACACGGTCTGGTTTCGTATCTCACTACACAGAGTTCGGTAGACTAATAAGATATTTGCTTATAAACAGGTCTAGTCGATCAGCTCTACGAGCATGTCTCAAAAATCAAGGAAGACACATTTTTTTTCATAACTATAAGCACGTCTAGCCGATCCGCTCTCCGAGGATGCCATTAACATGAAGGAAGAGACACTCTTATTTACAACAGCAGAAAAGCAGCCTCTAATAAGTGAAAGCACTGAAATTTCAAAGATCGTTAATTACCGGAGGTGGTTTAGCTGGAAGCATTCATGGCAATGGAAACCTCATCCAGTAACTCGGTATTTGCTGCGGAGAAAGTAGCCGCAAGAGCATCAGTGAAAGAAGAAGGTGCTTCAGCTGAATGCATATCGTTCATCTCGATCTCTTCCGGTGGCTCTTCTCCTGTGGGGCCTGCAGTTCCGAACCATCAACAGGCAAAGGTTATTTAAAAACAGTCAGTTACATCTGGGATCAATAAACAGAACTAGATGCGTACGCAAATGTAGTCGACAATGAATAGCCGGCAAGATATTAAGTCAGATTCAAGATTAGCCTAGTTAAAAACGACAGCTTGCTTTGCTCTCATGGGACTGGTTTTTCATTTAGTAACATACCATCATCGCTTACTGATGACCGCTTCCGCATGTGGAGATGCAGGCCACAGGCAGGGATGGTGATGAAAATGAAGAGAAGGAGCAGCCTTGATATGAGCGTCGCAGAAGAATCCGAAGAGAAGCTTGACGCTAGTGCCTGCCATTCGCTGGTTGGTGGTGTTGCAACGTCTGCACTCATCGAACTGATTCCTGCACCCATCTCGCTCTGATGCTAATTCAAAGGACCCTCACGAAACTGTTTTGGCAGTAAAGCAATTGTTTTCAATCTAAACCATCTTGATCTCCCCACACAATCATGTCAAGTTCTTGTACACATTCTTCTCTTGGTAAACGGGGCTTAAATGGGCAATGGGAAACTCCTCCCATGGGAACTCCCGTTGTCAGTGGAATTCACCATCCCATCCAATGGGATGGGGGAAAACTCCCCATGTCAGGGAATTCACCATCCCATCCAATGGGATGGAGGAAAACTCCCCATGTCAGGTCCCATCCAATGGGATGGGGGAAAACTCCCCATGTCAGGTCCCATCCAATGGGATGGGGGAAAACTCCCCATGTCAGGTCCCATCCAATGGGATGGGGGACTCCCCTGACTCCCCATTGTCAGGGGAATTTACCCACGAATGGGTGACCAATGGGTGGGGTGGGAGGAAGAAAGGAAAAATCAGGGTGCTGGGGCCGGGTATTGGGTGGGTTTAGGGTGCGTGTGGTTTAGGGTTGGGAAGGAAGAACAATCTGTTATAAAAAGCTCTATTGATCTGTTTGAACACCATATTCACCAATTAATTTCAAATGTACTTCTTACTTGTTTAATATTATATTAAAATTCCTCAAGTTTAATTTTTCATAAATTCAAATGGAGGGATTTTATAATGAAACTTTTTAAAAAATTGAGTCTATTTATGTGTTCATGTTTTAAATTATCTAATTTTTTAATTGGATTTTGATATGCCACCGATATGTTACCATGTGTTTACTTGCCTAGTATTGATATTTCAATTTTTTGCATTCATGTGGGGTGTGTATGAGCATGATATGATGTTGGAGGTTGATTCATACAATTGAAATGCATAAAACAAAAAATAATATGTCATGCACAAAATGCACAACCAATGCAATCAATAATATTTTTTTTGCAAATAGTGAACAATGAATAAACTACGAATACTTAATCTTTTGCCATACTCCTATCTCGCTTTGAACATTGGCACCTACAACCTTGAAGAATGATATTGTTAGCAATACCACAATTGTTAAAAACCAAACCCATTTTGGTATTAAAGCCCTAAACTAACTTAGAATGAATATTGTTGAATAGACAAGTGAGTTCATACTTGACATATATCTTTTTTTTCATACATATATTCTATACCTAGCTTGAAGTAGGTGCATTGACACAATAATGGTCCCCAATCAACTACATGAACCAAATAAAACAAAAATTAATGATAACAACAACTTGGGTTTCATATTATAAATGCAACCAAATTGACATAAAGTCAAAATTCTAATATATTAGCATTTGTTCCTTGAAGTCTATGATACAAAAACAATATTTCATAACCATATAAATTTTTCAT
>Ga0209611_10012360_pt1 | contig 12023 bp, 7 predicted proteins | sample S1TSphgellanicum_3_FD_187693 | JGI IMG/M metagenome (GOLD analysis project Ga0209611, IMG submission 187693) | Host-associated microbial communities from peat moss isolated from Minnesota, USA - S1T2_Fc - Sphagnum magellanicum MG (SPAdes) (version 2) | ecosystem: Host-associated > Plants > Peat...
GTTTATAGGTGACATTCAACCCAAATGGATGTTTTGTGGAAGACATGAAGAACCAAGGCAAATTGATTGCAAAAGGGGAAAGGAATGGACGAATGTTCACCTTGGATGTGAACATGCCTAAAGTGAATTCCATGTTATTCACACATGGAAAAGGAGTTGTAGACATTGGAATTTGGCATAAGCAAGTTGGCCATGTTAATATCCAACGTTTTAAGCTCATGGAGAAACAAAATCTTGTTGGAAGTCTTCCCAAATTTGGAGCAAAAAAGGTGATGTCAGAGGTTTGTGAAGCATGCCAATTGGGGAAGCAAGTTAGGCATTCATTCCCAGCTCAAACAACTCATGTAAGTTCCAAACCTTTGGAAATGATCCACTCAGATGTGTGGGCCACGAAGACAGAATCCATTGGAGGATGCAAGTACTACGTGAGTTTCATTGATGATCACACAAGGAAGGTGTGGGTTTACTTCATGAAACACAAAGGTGAAATGTTTCAACATTTTTTAAATTTCAAAGCAATGGTGGAGAAGGAGAAGGGTGTGAGCATCAAATGCTTAAGGTTCGATGGAGGGGGAGAATATTTTTCAAATGAATTCAGTGAGTACTTGAAGGAGCATGGGATTCAAAGGAAATACTCATGTAATTATTCCCCACAGTAGAATGGAGTTGCTGAAAGGAAAAACATGCACATTGTAGAAATAGCACGTGCCATGTTGAATGAGAAGAATTTGCCAAATTACTTTTGGGTTGAAACGGTAGCAACTACAGTTTACATCATGAATTGAACACCCACAACGATAATTCATGGCATGACACCTGAAGAAAAATTCATAGGCAAGAAACCCGATGTTTCACACCTTAAAGTGTTTGGTTGCATTGCATACGTGCATGTTCCTGATGAGAAGAGATCAAAACTAGACCCAAAAGTTAAGAAATGTATCTTCATTGGATATTCCTTATAACAAAAGGGATATAGATGTTTCAATCCTTCCATTTGGAAGTTGCAAGTGAGTAGAGATGTTGTGTTTCATGAGATGGCTAATTGGTACTCACCACTGAAGGTAGCAGAAGATGGAAAAGTTAGAAATGGTGATGTTTCATCAAATGTGGAACAAGAATCACAATTAGTGGGTCTAGTAGCACTCCATGGCAAGGAAGATTAAGATCTTCCAACATTGTACATGGTAGTTTTCAAACATCATCTAGAAATTCTCATGTAAATGGTGAATCAAGTGAGTCAGAGGAGAATGAGGGTGAAGAATCAAAAATCACTTCAATTACTACTCCTAAAGCTTGGATGGTCAAGAAAGCTTTGAAAACACCTAACAACAACAGTGGAGTACGAAGATCCACACGAATCAAATACCATGTACAAATACTCACATATGATGCCTTTGTAGCTCACCATTACGCATACATGGTGAGAGTTATACAAAAGGTTGAACCCATTTGTTTTGAACAAGCGGTTGGAAACCCTAAGTGGGACAATGCCATGGATGAAAAGATGTCAGCTTTGGATGCGAATGCTACTTGGGAATTGGTAGCTTTACTAGAGGACAAAAAAATAATTGGGTGCAAATGGGTGTACAGAGTCAAACACAATGCAGATGGATTTGTGAGCAGATACAAAACAATATTAGTTGCCAAAGGTTATGCCCAAACTTATGGCATAGACTATGAAGAGACCTATAGTCCAGTTGCCAAAATGACAACTGTGAGAGCAATCATTGCTATGGCAACATCAAAAGGATGGTCTTTACATCAAATGGATGTAAAAAATGTTTTTCTTCATGGAGATTTATATGAAGAAGTGTACATGGAGCAACCACTAAGTTATGTGGACCAAACACATCCTAATTTGGTTTGTAGGTTGAAGAAAGTTTTGTACGGCTTGAAGCAAGCACCTAGAGCTTGGTTGGATAAAATAGGTGAGTATCTTATCACAAGTGGATTTCAAACATCTAATGCAGATTTTTCACTATATGTGAAAAATATAGATCATGGGATTGTAGTCATAGTCATCTATGTTGATGACTTGATTATCGCAGGAGATAGTGATGAAGACATCTTTAATTTGAAAAAGTTTTTGAAACAAAAGTTTGAGATGAAGGATTTGGGAGAGTTGCGTTATTTCCTCGGCATTGAGGTAATCCAGTCCCCTAAAAGGATATGGTTATTACAAAGGCAATATGCCTTGAACAAATTGGACGAATATGGGATGACGGGTTGCAAACCCATTTCAATTCCATTGGAACAAAATGTGAAGTTAAGTGCAGATGAAGGAGACCTCGTGGAGGATACCACTATGTACAGACGCATAATGGGGAGTTTGATTTACATGACCATCACAAGGCCAAATTTGAGTTATGCAGTTGGAGTGGTAAGTCATTTCATGCAAACACCACGAAAGCCACATTTGGATGTAATGAGGTGCATACTGAGGTACATAAAACATACCTTATAGTTTGGAATTTTTTATGAAGCCAAGAGCCAGTTACAAGTACATGGATACACGGATGCTGATTAGGCTGGCAATGTTTCAGATAGAAGATCGACCAATGGTTTCATGTTTTCTTTTGGAAGTGGCACTGTTAGTTGGAGTAGTAAAAAACAACCAACAGTTGCACTATCAAGCATGGAGGCAAAATACAAAAGTGCAGCAATTGCTGCATGTGAAGTAGTTTGGTTACAAAAACTACTATTAGATTTGGGACAGTCAGTGGATGCCCTTGTTGTTATTTATTGTGATAACATCAGTAGCATACTACTTGCTAACAACCTAGTCTATCATGCTAGGACAAAGCACATTGAGGTGCATTACCACTTTATAAAAGAAAAAGTTCTAGCAAAAGAAATTGACTTCATTCATGTCAGTACCGATGATCAAGTTGTTGACATTTTCACAAAGGCTTTAGGTACAGACAAGTTAAAGAGGTTTAGAAAAATGCTTGGTGTACTAGAAGTGGATTTGAGCTTGAGGGGGAGTGTTGAGAATTCAAGCTCAACTAGTTAGGTTTCATTAATTACTGGAGTAGGAAAGTAATTAGGTTACTTTCACAAGGTTGAATTACTTTTGTTACTTATTTTAGTTTGGTTATTTGTGGTTTGGTCTTTTAGTTAAATACCTTGGTGTTCATGGTTTGGCCCTCTCTTTTCTTCATTACACAAGTTTGTGTATTTCATGTGACAAGAACCTTGGAAAGTTCTTGATGTTGTGTTTTGTGTTGTGAGCATTATGTTGTAGTCTCCTTTCAATAAAGATTTATGTTTGCATTTGAGTAGATCTCCTATTTGTTAACATGGAAAACAAAAAATAAGAAAATTACAAGAGATCAATGTCATCATCATTAGATCCACATCAAGCAAATTTTCTTCATATCAATATAAGAGCTCCCATCACAATCCAAGATACTTTAAGACATGTCGGTGCTAAGGAATGGCAAAACAACAACAAATGATGAACTTAAATGTTTGAAAAAGAATAAAACATGGAAGTTGGTAACACTCCCACCAAATAAAACATCTAGAAGCTCAAAGTAGGTGTTCAAAATCAAAACTAAAATTGATTTAGTTCAATTGTAAAATTTAAAGCTCAATTAGTAGATTGAGCCTCAAAGTTTGATTCAAATACAAAGTATTGATTATGATGGAGGCTTTTTCTCTAGTTGTTCAACTAAACTCAATTAAAAATCTATTGGCTTTAATGGTAACACAAAAGAAGATGTTTCATAAACTTGAAGTAAAAATAATACTTTTGAATGGTTATTTGGATGAAAAAATATACATGGGCATCTCAAAAGGTTTTTTATCCCCAACTTATGTAAATTTGGTTTGTAAACCTACCAAATCATTGTATGGACTTAAATAGTCTACTTGTGCATGGCATTGATGCCTTGATATTTTTTTGACACAACAAGGACATTAAGATTACAATTTAAGGATGTAAATATTTATGTCAAAAGAGAATTTATTAATGGATTGGCCATATTGACCATATGTGTTGATGATTGTATTATAGTGAATAATCAAATTACATTTATTAAAAATTAAAATCATCACATTGCAAAGATAATTATTTGAGATGTCATACGAAGGAGAAATCAACTGTACCCTTGGAAATGTTATACTTTGTAATCATCAAGAAGGTTAAATCCAATGGTTTTCCTAGACTTTTTGAAATTTATGGGTGGCTCTTTGTATTAAAAAATGAGAGTATTTTTGGTGAAGTTGAACTTTTTTTCACACATGAATGCCATTGAAAGTAGTAAATTGGTTCTTTCCTTTGGGCTAAAATGACTTTTTCATTTTTGAATGCATGTGGTGTAGGCTCTTGCACCAAAATAGTAAGTAGTGGTTATGAAAAGACAGATGAAATATAATTCAGTGAAAGTTCATTGTAAAAACAATTTCACACCAAATTTCAAGACTAACAATAATATGCATCCTAAAACCTGAAATGAAATTCAAAACATAAAAAAAACTAAAATAAAAAGTTAAATTAATTCACATATCAAAAAAATTATTCAATTTGTTTCACTTATGTAAACACACAAATTAACCAAAAATTTGGGCTAAAGCCAATGCAACATTGATTGCTTTGAATTGGCATTACTTTCCAATGCCCACCATTCTTTGCAATCACAAAGTCATGGCCTTGTGCTCAATTAAATCACAATCATTGAAGTTAATTAACAAACCTTCAATTAATGAACATGGATGTTGAATGTGGTGAGTGAATTTCATAAGTTTGTAGATCTTTTGGTGATTATTTGCACATTTTATGGGCAATGAAATCGTTAGCCCTCCACTAAAAAATGAGCAAAATGAAAATCTATCTAGATGACCTAAGTTTCTATGTGGCGATCTAGACTATCATTATCATCATAAAATAACTACCTACATGGTGGACTTGTTCATAGTTGGGGTTCCAAAAAAAGGAAATAGGACATCAAGATTTTTTTAAGCCTAGAGTTTTTACAAATAAGATCTACACATGACAAATTTAAGTGATTTTTTAAAAATAATCCAAACTAAGATAATTCATGTGGTGGTGATGTTTTTTCATGTGTACATCATTTTGCATTAGAACTTTGGTTCAAACCCAAACATGTTGAAAATGCTTTAAATAGCTTCTATGTATAATTATGGCATAATTATTTCCTACACATGTGGCACGTATTTTGTGCTACAAATTTTAAGTTTAGTGAATATGAATAGTCAACTAAATGGCCAAAAAATAATCTTTTTTTCCCTACAACTCCAAAGGTTAAATTATGTTAGCTTTAAATTTCTCATATGGTTTATAATGTAATCAAATCCATCAAATTAACATGGCCAAACATAAATCTAAAAGAAAATTTACATCAATTGCATTATTTAATGTGTTACTTTTTATTCCTTTAATTTAAAAATGTAGTTTATACACAGGACATAATGCATTTAATAGACTCAAAACAACATTTATGGGCTTTGATTTTTTAAGGTGAACCAAAAACAATCAATGGACTTTATGTATTTACTATTGAACTTTTGTGAAATTTAAATGAAAATGGCCCAAATTGAAACCAATAATTTCCATATCTCCAATATTAATGAAATATCTAAAACCTTAATGAATAAAATCAAGGTATATATGCTTTAAAAAAAGTATGAACTTTTGGAAGGGCCATAAAAAAAAAAGTGGTTCAACTTATCAAAATGGGATATATTAGCATAATTAGAAAGGACAAGTAGCTAGTAATTTGGATTCTAAATACACACACAATATGTCAATTTTAAGTTGGATCTATAATTCATTAGGAAAATCTTGTTTTTGGGAACATGCATAAGAAGCAAAATACACTAACATTGAGCTTTTAGATGTGGGACACATCCTTGGTTTTGTATTCAAAAATAATAATAGTGCAATTTTTACATGGCATGTGGCACATAAATGGGAGACATGACCATCATCGCTTGAATTCAGTAAGGATCTATCAAGCACACACACAATAACTTTAGAGTTTAAAAAAATTGGAATTGACATTAAGAAACTTGTGAACACTATAGCATCCCATTAGGTGCCTTATTGGAAGAAAAATAGTGACATGACGACAAGCGGGATTGCCATTCCATTGGAAATACCTACAAGTTTGACAAAATAGTGGTTCAGATACATACTAAGGTTGAATGTTAGTGGAATCAATTTCCATGTTGATGAGAGTAATGAGGAAACTATCAAGCTTATAGAATGGGATTTTATCTAGGGCATTTGGAAAAAAATAATGGTTAGTATTACTTCCAAGATAGTAACCAAACAAGGAGAACTCATATCGAATATTTGTAATCATTGGTGCATCAAAAATGAAAAACTTTGGTTATTTTGTTGTGTTTTGCAAAGGGGATATTAGTTGAAGGTGAACGAGTGGAGGTTGATTAGGTAGGTCATGCCATAGAAACCCATAGGCAATAGTGCTTGAAGGTGGGGATAGAAAACAAAAAAATTGCCACATTTATAATTTGTGCCTAAGTTGTAGCAAAGGCATTCAAGAATGATTGGCTTTAAGGTTTTGCCAAACTTTGTGAGTATCCACTAATCAATGTTGAAAAGATGGAATTTGGGTCTATGAACATTATGCAAGTGATGAAGGCCATAACTATTCTCCACATATTGGTTGATCTAGAACTCATAATCAATGACATTAATTGTATGTTTGTATCTAAGAAAAAAACTAGGGCATAAAAGGATTTTGTAAATTTGTTCATATTGCATGATCATTATAAAAAAATGATATTAAAGGAGCAAAGTAAATGTTTGAGCACTCATTCTATATTTCCTCAATGTATCAAGATTATCTTCAAATAAGATGCGATGCAATGCATTTGTTGAAGGTATAAGATTCAATTTCTTTTTGTCATAACCAAGTTGTTATAGCTTGTAGTGGACTAAAATTTGTCCCAAAGAGTTAATTTGGAATTGACAAATCTAGGTATAAATTAAGTGAGTTCTTTTTGCTACAAGAAGCACGTGCCAATATGCACATGTTTACATGTTTTTTGGTCCTTGTTTGAGGTGAAAACACATTAGGATGGATTTTTTTGGAAGTCACAATTTTAGTTTTCCTAAGTTAGTCGAATTTTATTGGATACAACCCAAATACATATATTTCAATTTGGGGTGTAGTCACAATAAAAAGGAGCCAAAGTAGTTGTTAAATATTGTTTCAGGCATTGGTTGGGTAATGAAAAATTGTACTTCCACTACTTTGAAGAACCACCATTAATTGTATTTAATGAATTCTTTGTTACTGTTTTGGAATTATGTTTGTTTACTCATGAAGTTGGAATCCCATGAATTAGGAGTCATTTCATTATGTTGGAAGAGTTTTTTTACATACAAAAAACACTTGTTGAATAATGCTTTTTAATACATTAAAAAATTTGGATGTGTTTTTTACTATTCAAACTTCCACCAAACGTTTTTAATTTTTTTGTAGGCTTTAACATAATTCATAAAAATTGCTACATATGGTGAACTATTCAAATATCTTTTGAATTTTACATGGTGATTCTAATTGGATTTCAATTTCCAAATGTCCTTAATGACTAATATAGTTCAAAATTAGTGTTCATGGTTAAAAGTAAAGTTGTAAATTTGATTGCAATATAGGCCTTGATGCAAAATTTTCATACGTTTATTATAGTATGGGTCATATGTGGTCTCAACACTGATATCTATTCTAAGAAAACTATATAAAAAATTGATAGATTTGGTATTTAAAACTAATGTAGGAAGGACATGTGTTGAATGAAGTCCTTAGAAAGGATTAAATGCATGGCTCAATTGACTCCTTTTATTTTCACTAAGACTTTTTTCCAAATCTGAAAAAATTACACAAAAAACATCAATATTCAATCAAAGATGGACTTTACAATGTAAGGTGCATCCATTGTCATAGTTTAAACTATATTTATGGTTATGGACTTTTTGCTTATAATGGAGTTGGAGAACATGCCTACAACATATTGAAGTATCATCACATTTAAGATTAAAGAATCAAGTAAGAAAAAGCCATTCATTCTTTTTAAGATTCAAAATGAAAACCTCAAAATCATAAAGTCCATATATTTAGATACCTAAATTGATTTTTTCAAGGTTCATATTTTTAAAGGTGTTTTAAACAAGTTTAAATTAGGGTGATATGAACTTGGACATGAAAAAAAAATGTGAACTTCTTGACATCATTTAGATGTTTTTATTAAAAACAAATTGGATTTGGATTTTAAAAATGGACTTTCAATTGCCCATTTTGGTCCACCTTAGTGGTCCCTTTAAATTGTGTCTAATTGTGCATCATGATATTGTGAAGATTTCAAGAATGAATTGTAATTTTTTATTTGTTCTTAAGTTTTGAAGGAAATATCTTGCCTTAACAACTTTGATATTTTCTTTGTCTATTTGGTTGAAATGGCATGTAGGAAAATTTGATAGTATGAGGGTAGATCTTGCCAAGTAACATTAAAAAAGTTACAAAATTGATTGGGACTACAAATGCTACTTTGCTTGTATTAAAAAGTTTGATAGACATGTTGTTAGTGATTTTGACAAAAGGGTTGCCAACAATTTCAATAGAAGTGGTCAATTTGCTAGATGTTATAAATGTTACTGTCATTGTTGATAAGGATGTCCAAATTTCCTCACAATTTGTGTATTTCAACACAAGCATGGTTGAAATGTTTACATTTCAATGTGATATTGGAAGAAATAAGTTGGCTAGTGCAACATTTGATTTGAAAATTGAATTTTAATATTGATGAAGTCGAGGATCAAGTTGTTACAAAAGCTTTGGAAAAATTCAAACTTGCCAAACATGGAAATTTTTTGGAGATTCAAGGCTTAAAGGTAATGAGGTTTATTGAAAAAATCCACTCTACATGTACTACAAAGCCTCCTCTTTTAACAATTTGGAGCCATGTGCCCTTTGTGGCGTTTCATTTCAATATGTAGATCATATAAAAACAACTTCCTATGGTCACCTCTATCATCCAAATAGTTTTATGTTACATGTGGTAAATGTGGGGATTTTTTAAATCCTTTGTGGTTTGATTCCAAATGATGTGTAAATTAAGTGCAATATGAAAGGTAGAAGGCATCATTCATGATACATGAAATGTTTGATTGTTGTGGCTAGAAACTAGAAAGAATGCTACAAGATGTATTCATATTTCCTTTAATCTTTTCACATGTTGTGAGGTTTTGCAATATTTATTAGCATTTGTTTCTTGAAGTGTCTTTTGCATAGTTATGACATTCTTCATTTTGCACATTAAAATTCTTTAAAATTCTTCATTTAGCACCTTGTCATAACATTCTTTACCCGCGAATGTTTACCAAATTACATTGGTTGATCTATAAATTTTTTAAAAATTCTTTAAAATTCTTGCTTCTTTGGGCTTCCATAACATTCTCGCACCAAGAATGTCATAACTATGCCTATTGTGTTAGAAGGAATGAATTTTGTAAAGGACCATCAAAAGGATTCATATCAAAACAAAATTGATGAGGGAAAAACCAAGAAGATAAAGACCTATTAGCCACATTCAAAAAACACTCATACCTTAAAATAGGTGGAAATCTAAAACTTTAAAAATTCAAAGAACTTTCCAAAATTGATTTGGAATTTTAAAACTTCAAAAATACTTTACCACATATAAATGGGGTATAATGTACATGATGTGTTAAGAAAAGTTGTAACTTATTATCAAAAAAAATAAAAAATTTGAAAAATCAATTTTGAATATGATTTGAAATTGTTATCGTTTTTAAAAACAAAACACTGAATTTACAAGGAATGAATACACTTTCAAAATTTCATATTTATCCAAAAATTACAAAAGAAAATAATGTTATGTACTTGGACAATTATAAGTATTTAATATAACAAATTGTAAAAAAACTTGTTAAAAAATTCATTTATATGAAAGAATTATTTTTTGGCAAAAGGACATGTAATCCTTTTCTAAACTAACACCATTGGTTTGTTTGATCTTGTTTGCACCCAAATAAAAGTTTAGCCAATAAAGAAAGAGGCTTTGCTAATAAATAAATGTTTAGCTAGAAAGTTAAAAGGTTATGTTGAAAACTAATGTTTAGCTTGAAAGTAAATTTACTTTTATCAAGATATAAAAGTTTAGCTAGGAAAAGATTAAAGTCTTGCCAAGGAAAAAAAATTGTTGAAAAAATATAGAGGTTTAACCATAAAAAGATTTTTTTTCCTGAAAAAACAAAGTTTTAATGAAGAAAAGATAAAGGCTTTTGCATAGAGAGTAAAAATTTAACTAATGAAAAAATAAAGGGCAATAGGTTGGTAGGGGCAAGATGTAGTTTAATAGAATATTTATTAGGGTTCTTTTTCCCAACAATTTATCACCAAAAGGTGACACAAAATCCACACATGTGATTTGATATGAAGGAAATTAAAAAAGTAAAAATGAAAATTGCCTAAAACAACCCCCTTATAACACCATGTGCACCAAAACATTAATCTCCCATTTTTATCCATCATCGGTAAAAGTTGTTTAGTTGTAAACATCCATTGCCATTTGCACCTTTAGGGTTTTTCAATTTCGCCTTTAGGGCACTTCAAGCATTTTGTTTATCACCAAATCTTGGGCGTCCTTTTTTGGAGATCGTAAAATATGGTTGTTGAATTTGTTGGATTGCCTTGAGGATTTAGTAGTTAATTTAGTATTGCTCTTGCAAAAAAACTCCAGTGGTTGTGATTAGTTATTATTGATAAAAAAATTTAAGAGAAGAGTTTAAACAATGGATTATTAGAGGTGGTGGTGTGAGATTATCATTGTTTGTTTTGAATGTGCAGTGTGCCTTGTGCAAAGAAACTTAGTCGTGGTAGGATCTTGTCATTACAAGAATCGTTGTTCATAACTCACGAAGATGGAGCAATCAATGAACCTAAAGGAACTCTTTCAAGTTTTTTGCAACTCTTTTAAAGCCTACATGATTCTTAAGGTCGTCTATCAAGGTCAAAGCGTTCAATCCTCAAGGTGATGAATTTGAGCTTTGAAACCAACCAAGATTATTCTTGAAGTTATATAATCCATAATGATCATAACTTTGACCTCCTCTTTCCTTTTTCTGGTTCACATTACATTTTGAATTTATTTTTTGATTATGCATGTTTCTAATTCATTTGCATGCTTTGGCCTTTGATATTTTTCAATTTGTTTTCTTTGTTCAAATAGCTTGTAATAATGGCACCAATTGAAGCTTCTTACAAATTTTCAATTCAAACTTGGGTGAAAATCTTTCAAGGTGTACCACACAAGACAAAAGGGCCTTGTCTTTATTCTGGTCCTTGTTTGCCCTATATGTTGATCACCATAAAAATTAATGAATCAAAAAATTTCAAATTTTTTAAAAGGACTATATTTTAAACCATAAAATTTTAAAATTCCATCATAATCATCCATAAATGTGACTTTACATGGTAAAAGAAGACTAGGTAAAAAAAACAAAAGTGTGATGTTGTGACAAGATTTTGGTACACCTTAAAGAATTTGGACTCACTTTTCTTTTTTGGTCAAGGTGAATCAAATACTAGCATGGCAAGCTCATCAACATCTTATGCTCCTCCACTTGCATTGTTGATTGTTTGTGAGCCTTCCAATCCTAGTGTGCATGAAACTCCAACTAATAAATCTAAAAGGTCTTATGATAAGTTTCAGATTTTCCAAGATTTTTAAACAACCAAGTTTCCTTGAGCATAATTGGTTTTGGGAAAAGATTTTTAGGCATCTTTAGTGAAATGTATGTTCAGTTGTTGAAGGAAAGGACAAGTTCTTGTCATCAAAGTTGGATACTTTGCAAAAACATGTTGGTTGGAAAAAAACAGTTATTGTTTTTATTGGAATTGTTGTTGGGGATTGGTATAAAGAATCTACTCATGTAAAAAATGAGAGGCTTTATGTAGGTAGATGTATTGAAACAATACCTAAATCAATTGCAGTTTGGTGTTCATTTTTCA
>Ga0209611_10012362_pt1 | contig 12021 bp, 6 predicted proteins | sample S1TSphgellanicum_3_FD_187693 | JGI IMG/M metagenome (GOLD analysis project Ga0209611, IMG submission 187693) | Host-associated microbial communities from peat moss isolated from Minnesota, USA - S1T2_Fc - Sphagnum magellanicum MG (SPAdes) (version 2) | ecosystem: Host-associated > Plants > Peat...
AAACTAGGCCCCCCATATCAATTTTTATTAATAGCCTAAATTGGAAATAAATCTTTTCAAACACATAAGGTAACAAAACTTGGATCAAACATGTGGTTGTTCAAAATGACATTGTTGTGGTCCTAAATTTGTGACAAAGTGTAACTAATGATTAAATGTGCATCATTGCACAAAATGTGTTGCCCATTGCTCAAAACATGCTACCTTGTAATGTTAAAATAATTGCTAGCTATTGTAAATTAACTAGCCTTTAAACTTGTAATAATCTAAATATCAACATTATTGCAACATTAGTCTATTAACTTTTCACAAATGATGTGGGATGTTTCAATAGCTTCAACAACTTATATTCTTAAGTAGTTTATTCCACCAATGTTGTATTGGGAATGCCTCTATGCACCTATGTTGGTTCAATTAAATATGTGCACAAAACATCTCGTCATTTTCATTGTGCATTTATGTAAAAGGGTGAAAATGTGGTCCCTAAACATTACCATCCTTATGAATGAAATGTTGGGGAAAATAACTGCAAATTATTTCCACTAGTAGGATTTTTCTTAAAAACAACTATGTTTACAACTAGACTTATAGTCATTTTGGATTATACAAATCAAAATACAACTTGATTCCATATTTTCCTCCATTCCCTAATGTTACACACACCTTTTTCACAATAGAGTCATCTCATAATAAAAACTCCAAACTATAATACAATGGAATGATCCGCAATCCTCCTTCCATCGATCTAATCCCCTTCCTTTCAAAACCACACAAGGCCCTATCCTTCTTATGAAACTAGGTGATCATTATCCTAATCCTTCCTAAAAATCCACTATATTATGATCAATGGATTGCCACCAACCATTCAATTAACCAACCCCATTAGCTTCATCCTTTGTTTAAGGATGGTAAATCTACCATTTAAAATAACCAACTAGTTATTAGGATGTCCCCATGGTATTAATTAGCCTATGGATAATTTCTACCCTTAACGACTTCATCTCACAATTGTTTGCATCATATTATACTAACATAACTTTAGGAATAATCCCATGGAATGGGGCTCAATAGGCATTGGCATGTAAAAGTAGATTAACATAAATTAAACATGTAGTGCCTCACCTTGCTCAACACAATGCTTGGTGGACCATGCATTATGAAAGGTTTTCTTCTAGGCCCTTTCATTGACCTTTGGTATTTTGGAAGTTTTCTTTTTGTTTTCTCTACAATTTTTTCTTTTTTTAACACAATTAATTCCTTTTAATGTTCCCTCTTTCTAGTTGCTATTTGCTTCTATGTTAAAATTTGTTCAGTTTCACAAATGTAGTGATTAAAAGTGATCATTATGGATTTTGAAAAATTATGAATGACTCTTCCACAAATTGATGAATAGACTTAGGTAAAAGCTTGAAAAATTAGGAAACAACTTATGGCATTACTAGGACCTATTCTTGTACCATAGCGAAAACCCATTACCACAATAATCATTGCAACACAATTGTTGTTAGAATGCATCACCATTGTAATCATTGCCATGTGAGTGGTGCTAAAATCAATCACTATAACCGTCATTGTTACACAACTAATGGGTAGAACCCATTATAACAATAATCATTATCACGCAACCACAACTAGAACCTTTTTATTCAAGTGTAACACATTATCCATCAATTTCCACATATTAAAATGGCAAGCATTGGGCTTACAGCTACCAGTGCATTCACCTAGTATTTTTTCAACTTGGAAATCCATAACTTCATGTTCAAGCATTATTGTTTCCATAAATTGTATGCTTGGTTGCATCTTGTGTTCTATTGTAGTTGGGTTTAAAGGCCAAATCCTAGTAGTCTTAAAACCTTTACATATGTTTGATCTTGTTAATCTTTTCTTGAAAGTTAAAAACACCCATTAAGTTAGGTCTTCTTTTCTAACCTTTTAAACTTTGTTACCCAAAGTCCAAACATCCCTATAAGCCTTAAAGGCAATTTTGAAAGGTTTAAAGCAAGCAACATCAAGTGGATGTAAGGTATGGCTCATGTGAGATGGTAAAGTAATGAAATCCAAGACCACATTCCTTGCCTTGTGCACTTCTTCTAATGTAACATGAGAATTGTGGCCATTTAAAAGAAGTAAATGATAATTAGTTTAAAAAAGATTTCCTTCATAAGCTTGAACAATAAAGTTTTAAAGAAAATCTTGAAAAATCTTGAAATTTTTCATTTCATTAAAGTATGTTATGGTTTACATAAAAATTTAAAAAGAAAATGTGGTTTTCAAAAAAAATCATATCCACTTACAAGTCCTTTTATTGCTTAAAAACACTAGTTACAATGCTTTCAAAGTGTTTTTGGGTATTTTTCATTCATTGATTTCAAACTATTAGAGTATATACATCAATACATTGAAAGTAAAATTATGTACAAGCAATTTTATTGAGTTGAAGAACTATGGAGTTCTTTATTTATTGAAAACTTTGAAAAAATTATGTGATGAAAAATTTGAAAATTTATTCAAAAACTATGAAGATTTGATGAACTATCTTCAAATTTATGTGATTACTATGTGATTAATAAATCTTCAAATTTATTCATCCTAAATTTTTAATTTTTAATTTTTTTTAATTTAATGCTAAATAGGTGTTGGCAAGGTAAAGTGGACAAAAAAAGTAGTATGCCTAGAATTCAATTAAAAAATGGAATAATTTCTTGTATGGACATAAAAAAGTAGATTCAAAATATTTTGAAATAGAAATATAAAACCATAGGGCCCTGCATTTAGTTTATGGGAAGTTGAATACAATGTTTAAACAACATTGGTATGATAAAAGTAAGATGAAAGTCTATTTGAAATTTATGGGTCAAAATGGTGTTCAAATCTACTTCATATTAAAAATTTGATATATTATTATTATAAGATTTATAATTTGGTAATACATAAGTATTTTTTAGGGCTCCACAAAGTTGAAAATTTTAAAAAATCAATATTTCATCTCTATGTAGCCCATTTTTGTAAGATCGAACATTTTATGCAAGTAGAATTTTTTTATTCTACTTGATTTTACTTTCAAGATGGGGTTTTTCAACATTTTAAATATAAAATGAAAGATTATCATCATGTTAATTATTGTACCAAAAAAAATTCTGCTTTCAACTCATTAAAATATTTTTATGGCTACATATAATTTTTTTTGACAAAGAGTAATGAACTGTCTACTTTACCTTGCTTGCGCCCAAATACACAAAACCAAACATTGGTTACATTGGCTATGGTACATGTCAATGGTGACTACACTTTCATCCATTTCTTAAGGCATCCATCAATAGATGAAAACATAATTATTTTTTCAACTAGTCATGTAAATAAATGGTAGTAAGCAACAAGTAATAAATATAACTAAGTAGCAGGTTATATGTATGTGGCTAAGTAGTGGATATTTTATCATGTTGATATGCCATAATGTTTTTTCATTAGTTAATTAATTAAGTAAAATGTAAATAAATTCATTAGTGGTTGGTACTCTATTGTGTTGAATGGATAACGTCATGTTTAATTAATTAATTAGACTAGGTAATTAATCAATTGAGAAATTCTAAGGTAGTAAATAGTAGCTAATATATTTGTGGGCTAATAATAGGTATTTTATCATGTTGATATGTGATAATTATTTTTTATTAATTATTTAATTAAGTAAACTATGTAATTAATCTAACTATTAAATAATTTATGTAATAGGTAGTAGGAATAATTTAAGATCCATTTATAAACATTATATAATGAATATATTATATATCATACATTTAAATTACATTTTTTTGGTACAATTATGATATATTATAAGAAAAAATGTATAATGTAATTTTAAAAATCAAATAGAGGTTTGAGATATGAAAATATATAATTTATTTTTACATTCAAATCTTATCATAATTTAAGTAAAAATTAAGATATTATACATGTAAATGTAATAAAATTTATGGTTCCATAAAATCAATTAATTATATGGAATTAATTACTATTGAAACATAAAAATTGATTATTTGGATTAATGTTTTACATTAGAATTAATATGGTTAATACAAGAGATTGTATTATATTTATATTGTAAATTTTTTTTGATCCATTTAAAATATTATATGTGAATTAATTATATATCACACATCCAAATTAAATTCTATTGGTAAAATGATGATATATCAAAAGAAAAATTTTACAATATTATTTTAAAAATAAAATGAAGGTTTATGATATGAAAGATATATTTTTATTTATTATTATTGATTTATAAATCATGTGGTTGAATTTATTTTTTTCCAAGGATTGATAATTGAAATGGTATTCAATAAAGAAAATCAAGTATTTTTCTTTCGAATTAATTTATATTTCTAAAAGGAAATTTTTTTTTTTGGTGTACATTATTGAAAGAACTTCAAGATTAAATGTTTATTTTGTCACTTGAACAAAATCTTAAAAAGACATCAAATATCAAAAATGATGTTTTGTGTAATGTATTAAATGAAATAGAGTAAACATAATGCACACAACTATTTTGTCCCAACAAGTGGGGTGGATTGGTAGAAAAGGAATTGATCTTCATCTTTGAGTTTCAAAGATCAATTCTCACAAATGACATGTGTGATTATGCTTAAGGTCTTTTTAAAAAAATCCATAATGATCCCTCCAATGTGCCCCTAAAACCTTTCAAGGAAGGCCTTCAACGATGCCCTTTGAAGTTAGCATGTCCAAACCCAAAAAAATGGGAGAATCCTATTTCTAAAAAGAATTCTAAATATGCTTGGAACACCAAAGTGTAAAAGCCCAAAAACCTCCCCTGAGTTTGCTTGAAACAAAACAAAAATGAAAATGTTTTACCCAAATAGTTGCCCAAATTCACCTGAACTAGAAAAAGCTGAAATTATTTCTTAAAACCTGCCCGAACTTGCATGAAACTTAAAAAAAAGTTTAAAAAATTGCCCACCCTAACCCAAAATGTGCCTTAGCTTTTAAATTTACAAAACAAAGGTCAAACTAATCCCATCCCTTATCTTTGGGCTAACATCCCCACTTTTTGAATTCCATCCCCAATCTTGGGAAGTTTTACAGGGAGCTGATTTTAGAGGGTGAAAATTAGTAAGGGGATGGGCCAGGGACTGAAGTGGGTGTGACTTTATGGATAACTTTAATATACTACCATTTTTTTCCTTCTTGTGTTCCATCTTGGTTGGTAAATGATTTAAAGTACCATAAAATCTCTTCTTGTTGTTTTATATAGGCAAATGTATTTTCTTTACAATAACCTTATAGTTGAAAAATTGTAATGGCTTACACATGCTAGAGGGATATGGACACATGTTATTGATAACATCATGAGAATTAAAGAGGATAAAAAATTGAATTTATGGTTTATTTGTTATTGAGTTCTGCCACTGTCCCTGGTCGAATAGTTGTTAATAGGCCCCCATTATTCTCTATCTGGCAAGCATAAGTCTCCTAGTGGTGTGGCCTGCTAAATAATTAGTTTCCCAAGTTGGAGGGGAGTGGGATGGCAGCTCTTGTGTGGTGGTTCTTGTAGCTTAGTTTGTGCCTTGCTATTCCATGTTCAGAAGTTGCCCTTGCAAGTTGGGGGTGGCCCCATCTTGAGTTTGGTGAGGAACAGATAAAAGCACAATTCAACCAAAAACTGCACAGAAAGGAAACAAGTGAGATACCTTGCTAACAAATTGACCACGATAGATCTTTGATGTAAATGAAGTATCAAATTATTTGCCTTCTCTTATGGAGTTCTAAGTTTTACCCCTGTAAACTAATTTTTAAAAACTACTTCATGGGTTCGCAACATGTTCCTCAAGTTCCTAATGTGTTCCCCAATGTGTTCCCAATAGCTCCTCACTTAATCCCAAGTGCTTTGCCTTGAGTTCTACACTCGCAAAACTCAGGAGGAGCTACATCTTGGAATATTGATAAATTGTTTTGTGATGGGCCAATGAAAGTAGTGATTTCTCATTTGAACCACTGCACAGTGCGCATGGTTATACAATACGTAGTTGTAAAATTTTCAATTTGAAAGCCTTCCATGAAACCCGTAAGTGGACGGACTCCCCATGTAGCGTCACTGGTAAAAACTAAAGATTTCACTTGCTGAATTTAGTGGTTGTAAGCAAATGTAGCAGAAAGAAGTATGTGGGTCCTAGCTTCTTTATAGAAAGATGTAGGTCCTAGCTTCATTGCAGCTTTAATATATGGAAATGAATTAAATGGGCGGCGAGGATCGAGACAAGTGTGTTGTCATGTTCGCTTGGTGTGACACGACAAAGAAAAGTGACACGATTTACAGACTTCCCTCAAATTATTCATTTCCCCGACGGACACTAAAGCGAACCTGTGGTTGTGATTGCCCTGAACAATTCATAGGCATTTATTTACTGGAACCTACAAAGTATTCCTGTACTTGTTTACATGCTGCTGTGTTGTGTAGTTGTGCCAGAAAGATATGGGTCCCGTACTGCACACATAAACCAAGTGGGCCACTCTTGAGGCCAGTGCCCTAGCTGGCTTCCAAGTTGCCATCATAGATATTTATTATCATAGATATTTATTATACTAGTGTGTGCCCCGTGCCTAAGGCACAGGTGTGTGTGTGTCAGGGAGGAGAAGCAAATTTTCTTTTGATTTTCCCACCTTCCTTCCTTTCCCTCTTCCTTTATGTTTTTCCTCTCCATCTTCCTAGTTAATGCTTTTCTCTCCAAGCAGCAGCACAAATCCCGAGAGACGTTCTGTAATCTTGCACCGCTACAATACCCAAAATCAGCAACGACCATACCAAAAACTTTCCGAAAAGTGACTGCTGATAACTTCCCTCAGTGGGTGTTCTCTGGAGCAAAAGTTGCCGAGCTCCGTCACACACAGTCCGGACCGGACCCGGCCCCGCACCCCGTTCTTGACGTCGGCTATCCCGGGTCTCCGTTCCGCGCTAGAATGTCGTAACCTAATTTCCTCCAATAGCTTTGCCCACAGACTGGGAACAAGAAATTCCGCCCTCCGATTAGCGCCGGGCCCGGTCGGCCTGAAACCCGAGCTCCGTCAGTGACGTAGTGAATTTATATATAAGATTTATTATGGGACTGTGTACCAGAAAAATAATGAGTCCCAGCTGTGTACCGGACTTTCTATTTGATTATTAAGCTTGTTGATCAGGTCCACCCAGGGTGGGGTCATTCCCAAAATAAGCGGCCCTCAAGGCTGAGGGCTGGTTATTTTGGGAATGCCCCCCCACTGAGGCCGCTACCTAGTGTAAAAACCAGTGCAGTAAAATTTTAAATTTTGTTTCCTATGAAACCCGGTGGGTATGAGATAGGTCCTCTGGATAACATAGTAATAAATTTATACCTGATGGGTTTCCTCTGGATATCATAGTAAAAACAATTTAAATTTATACCTGATGGGTTTCCTCTGGATATCACAGTAAAAAGAATTTAAATTTATACCTGATGGATATCCTTCTGGTACTCACTGGTTATCACAGTATAAAAGTATGAAAAATTTAATGCGCAAACTTCATACTGGTTAGAGGAACACACTAAGTTAGATGTTAGATACTAAATGTCAGAGGAACCTTCACTGGGTATTGCCTTGACTTTCACACCGTTGTGGAAGCCGTCAAGTTTAATTTTGAGCCTATCTAGCCCCTAGGTAGATTCATCGACACGTACTTGCTCGTCTTGTAACCATAAGAAAGCTCTCAGATATGGAGACATATTGACTAAAATCAGATTTTTCTTTCCAGAAGAATCCAAGATTCTGAATGTTTTGTGACACCAGCTTGCTTGCTTCCGAGTGCCTCGTCTTCTCCTAGATTGGAGAGTTTCTGGATTTTTGGATATTTTTGTATCAGGGTGTAATTGGAGTATTGCTGCAGCGACATTAAAAAGTGTTTCTAAGAGAACTTATGGACGTGGTTTCCAGCAAGGCCAAGGAGGGTCACGGGTAGGGATTTTATTTGAGTTAGGACCATCGATCGAGCAATTAATCGTACTCCATCTTCAGACTTCATGCTCCACGTCTATTGATTGTAGCCCAGTAAAGGACATTGGGTAAATTTGCAAAGTTCAAAACATTTCAACTTATCACCAAAATTTTCAAAAGAATCTAACCATAGATCTCTGGGGTTAGGGAAATACGTAAAGGTGGGCTCATCATACTGCCTAGCTGAAAGTTGACAGTTACTGTTGCTTAATGTCACTAGATCACGGTCCTTTGTCGCCTAGTTTCTGAACTATTGTGGACAAATTCATCATCTAGAACCCCAAGTTTCAAGGAACAGCTTCCAAAGTTTTAGTCGATGTTTGCGCATTGTGTATCTGTGGCGAGCTGTCTATTTTATCTCGCTTCGTTCCTCGAAAGCTCCTTGTGGTTCCTTCCGCATGACATAACGTGGGGTTCAAATCTTGTATTTCGTGCTCTTAGAGGAAGCCGTAAGAACTGTGGTTTATAAAAACATCATCTTTTCACAACCCGTTCTTCCCAAGATCTCCTGAACTACACTTTCTCTTCGACAAGTGATTTCAATCTCAACTTATGAGGCTAGTTTCGCACCCAAATAAGAGCAGAGATATAAGGTCCATTTGTCGAACCTCGATACGAGATGGTTAAGATCTCTTGATACTCAATCATCTATCGTAAATGCAAGTTATGAGCAGTGATTTTTTTGGTATAGAGATATAAAAAAAAAATTAAAGAAAAAAACTGGTGGGGAGTATGTTTAGACTTTAGACTCTTGTCGCCATTAAAAGTCTACTTTGTCTCATATTTATAGAAATTTAGCAACAGTTATAAGTGAGGATTCAAGTGTTTTTAAAGTTTCCTGATGGAAAGTTAAGGGGTTTTAAGTTTAAAGTAACTGGTTCATTTTCATGGTTAATTTCTTGCTCAAGGCCCGGCCTTCAATAGAAAATGTTCATTGCCAAATTTTATGTCTCATAGCTTGAAGTTTCTGTAGCAAACATACAAGGCTCTCTTTTAGTGGTTGGTTTCTGTCGTCATCTGGAGAGCTCCCCATCACTGTCATGGTTTGTGAAATCCTTTTTATTTGATTTTAGCTATCTTCAATTTTTTGCCAATGAGTTTCTACTTGCAAAATGAATAATTTTCTTAACAAAATTGAGTCTTCCTATACATTGAAGTTGAGACATGAAGTTTGATGCTTTAGTTGCTTTAACATCATCAAGTTCTTCTGGTTTTAATTGTCAAGATTGGAACTAAAATTTGGGTATGTGAAGTTGTTTTGATTTAAATGTATTCCTAAATTTGACCAAAAGGACATGTTTGCAGAGCCTAGTCATGATATCACAGTATCACCATGACTGAAGGAAGGTTGAACTGAGGAGTGGTCCTTTTGTGAAGGAAATTAATCTAACACACATTGTTACATCAAACTTAAACCCTCCCTTGCACAAAATCTTTATGGAGGGGTTTGGTGATTTGTGCCAAAACTAACAATTTAATTCGCTTGTTTTGGCAGTTGTTTATGTATCATTAATAGATTTCTGTATCGAAAGTAAGTGGAAATACCAAGTGTTGGATCTTAAGCTCCAAAGTATTGCTTTTTAACCTTGGATTGGAGCTAAAAACTATAGCTCGGTAAAGAGGTGAAGATAACATCATTATGTCACAATCAGTAAATCTTCTCCTTGTATTGGTTATCACAATTTCTATGTTGAAGGGAGGGAGCGCCATGAACATTCTGACAGCTGGGAATGCCCTTAATCAAAGCCAATATCTTAATAATGCAAACTATTATTTGGTATTGCAAAATGATTGTAACTTGGTGTTGTACTATGGTTCTACTTTCACGAACAATCAATCAATCTGGAGTACAAATACGAGCATGCAAGGAAATCATTTTTGCACATTCCAAGTGGACACACATGGTTTTTTGTCCATTTACAATGGATCTACCTCTAGTGGTTTGTCACAGTGCTATAGCCAAACAGCGGATCAAACATGTGTGCCTTGGTCTGGCCCAACCTACGCAACAGGTTCTGGACATCCATTCTTCATAATGTTAACAGAGAATGGCACCCTTGACGTTTATGACTTTGACAATGATAATCCAACTCCGGTCTTTCAAATATTCACCAATGGTAGTGGTAATAATTATACTGGAATACCTGATAGCAATGCAACGACTATTGGCCAAATTTGGTCAACTCCTCCTAATGGGTCTCCAACAGCACTAAGTTCTTTGAGTGTTTATGGGCCATATTGGGATTTTTTGACAAAAGGACAAACTGTTAATGTGCCATACATGCCAAGAGGGTATTACCTTTCTGAAGGCCTAAACCTAAGCAATCCCCCTTATTATTTGACCATGGAGGATAATTGCACTTTGCAAATCAGGAAGACAAGTGGCGCAATTATATGGCTGTGGCTGTCTCCCACACATGGTAATTCACACTGTGTACTTACATTACAGCAAAATGGCACCCTTCAACTCCAAACCAATGATACCCATGAATTTGTTTCCGATATATACTCGGCCTCTGGAGATCCTGATGTTGATTGGATTTTGTATTTGGATCAAACTGGACTTTTGTATATCGGAGACCTTAATTCATCAACTCAGTTATGGAGCTCTGTGCATCAAGCTGTACTTGTTAGGAACAAATCCCGATCACTTATAGGGATATTAGTTGGTGTCATTGGTGGAGTTCTATTAATTGTCATCATTTCAGTGATCTGGTTATATTATTATGCACACACAAGTAAGCAAAGGCTTAAATGGTCACATTCTACCAATATTTGGTTTTTGGCTAAGTGGATAAACAATCTCCATTGTGAATCTTGAATTTCTCATGATGATTATTAAAATTTGAATTTTTGTGGGTAGGTGGCATGGGCCCCATTGAAAAGGAACTTCAAAGACGATTGCAGAAAAAAGGAGGCAAATGTCAAGCATTCACACTAGCCACGCTAAAGCAAGCAACAACTAATTTTGGGGAAAAACTAGGTGTGGGTGGATTTGGTGAAGTGTTTTATGGCAAGTTGCCTGATGGGCAAGAAGTTGCAGTTAAAACTTTGTCAGCAAGTTCTCACCAAAGCAAACAAGAGTTCTTCAATGAGGTAAGTTTTTACATTACAAATTTTGATTGAAAGGGAGATCAATAGTCTTTTATACATCAATGACCAATGTTAATTATGCTTACTACCTTATTGTTTCATTTGTATATTTTTTTACAAATGTGGGCATATGGATCTTGTATGTACAGATTGAGCTCCTTTCCATGGTGCACCACAAATATCTGGTTTCACTTATTGGCTATTGCCTTGCACCAAACAATTACATGCTTGTATATGAATACATGAGTGGAGGTGACTTGCGAAATAGACTACATGGTAACTACAATTTTGAAATTGTAAATTTATAAGCACAAGTAATTAGGGTTGATGGTAATTTTGGAGGCAGGACTGTGGCTGGTTACATTAATGCTAGATTGTTAAGTACCATATTTATGTTATTGTTAAGTCACCACTATGTTAATTTTACTTGAAGTATGATGCTTAAATTATTACATAAGGTCGTCCAAAGTGAAAATGAAACTACATTATTTGGCTTAACTTAGAAAATAGTTGTTATGTACATTATTGAAAATCTCATCTCAAATGTAAATGTAATGTAGGCATTGAAGCATGCACATTGCAAAGCTCATTTTTTATTTATTATCAAAGAATGTATTTAATATTTTATAGGCATCACACAAATATCAACATATTATCCATCAATTGTCTTTTTGCAGGTGAGAGTGCCATGGAAAAACCATTGACTTGGAGGCAAAGAACAACCATCATTTTGCAAGTTGCTGAAGGTAAATTTCCTAATAAATTTGCCATAAGGGGTACTAAAAGGCAATATTTGGATAAATGCATGAAAGTTGTGTTGTGCACCTTGGACTATTATTTTGACATTCATCTCTTTGTTTTGTTCATTGTTCTACACATGCACAAGACTTAAGTGTTGTGGAATGTTTA
>Ga0209611_10012363_pt1 | contig 12020 bp, 8 predicted proteins | sample S1TSphgellanicum_3_FD_187693 | JGI IMG/M metagenome (GOLD analysis project Ga0209611, IMG submission 187693) | Host-associated microbial communities from peat moss isolated from Minnesota, USA - S1T2_Fc - Sphagnum magellanicum MG (SPAdes) (version 2) | ecosystem: Host-associated > Plants > Peat...
GGGGGTAAAAGGTCTTACATGTGCATTATTTAAAGGGATTGGGAAAATGTTGTGTTGGGGCTAACTTCGCATTGACATGAAGGGTTAAAAGTTGTTAAGGGGATTTAATGGGTGGTGCATGGGTTGTTAAAATGGTATGGGGGGTTGGTGGGTGGTGCATGGTTTGCAAAGGAAAGGTAATGGAAAATGGGGTTGTGGTGGTGTGTGAAAAAAGAAATGGGTGATGTGAACTATGAGGTTCAATGAGACATGATAAATTAAAGGACATGGGACGTTTTATGCCCATAAGGAAAAAGGTTTATTAGGGGTGCAATTGCAAATAAGCCCCATTTTTTAAAAATTGCATATTTCAACTTGACAATCTTATACCTATAAAATCAACCACACAAAATTAAACAAATCAAAAGGAAAAATTAAAAAATCATGACAAACAAATAAATTATATTTCAAAAGATAGTTGAACCTTAACTTTGCTATAACTTTGGACATCATCATCCTTATTTTACTATGTTTGACACAACCTATACATTTTTGAAAACTATTGTGCAAATATTAGGGGCTCAAAATCTTCCAGTTTTTTAATTCTTTGGACTACCCAACTAAAGTAACACCCAACTTCAATAATAAATAAAAACACCTTCAACTCAATCCTTTGCTCAAAAGAAAGCCCTATAAAACATATGATTGGTCAATAATTAGCCATTATGTATTCACACATTCACACCTACAACACATTTTTTGATTTTTTTTTCTTGTTTTCCCTTTGTTATTTCTTTAAAACTATGACAAAAACTAAAAAAAACCAAGACTATGGAAAAATAGTTTACTTTGTGGTAGAAACCTTCTATTGTGCTTAATTTGTAAGTAATAATCAGATTCTTGGTGATTAAAAACTTTATGGGCTTGATGGAAATGTAAAGGGAAAAAGACACATCATAAAACAAAACCTAAAAAAAAAAGTTACACAAAACCCACCCTCCCTTGGCCTTTTCACCTTCGTTGTTTGGTTGTCTATTAATGTTGGGTGTTGTTGTCATCACCATCCTCCTCCTTTGTCCCAAAAGTGGTTACTTTCATATGTCATGCCATGCCCCCAAAATCTAGAAACTAGACTTACAACTAGTCCTATTGGAACTGCAACTAGACTTACAACCACTCCAACTCTAACGAAAATTGGAATAGAACATGGGTCCTAGAACCCCCCCTTTTTCTTAAATGCCCCCACCATAAGATTTTCTTCTTTGTCCTTCTTTGCCTAACTTTCTCTCTCCTCTTTTTATGTGGTGCTAATTATTGAACACAGAGAAAAACAACAGTAATATTGGCAACCAAGTTGCCACTAGCACTGCCATTGCCACTCATGCTTTAAAGACCCTATGAACAATAAACCCCAACAAGTTCAATGGAATCACTTATAAAATATTATTGGAGGGAATTTCCTTTTTTATTTACAGTCTTCTATTTTATTAGTTTATAAGTGGTATCCTAATTGTCATGTTCTTGTGACATGTGTTCTACTTTTATTTGCCTTGTATTTTTTGTGAATGGGTTTTCATCTTTGCCTATTTAGTTTTTACACATGGTTTTTCTTTCTTTTTGACACAAGATTTGAGGTTGGCAACTATGCTAGTTGAGGTCCCAAACATAAAATGATTGCCAAGTTTTGATGGCAAGTGCTTACAACAAAGGCCTACCCTACACGAAAATCTTCAAAAAGGAGGAAGTGGTAAATCCGGTTTCTTACTTTGATGATTAAGGGGTAATTTTGTCACATTAAGGAATGTATTGTGAATTACATTAATATATGACGGCATATTATTTTCATTACTGATTTACAACATGATATTATCACATGGCACATGGGGGTCTCTATGTGACCATGATAATGCTATTTTATTTTATTTTTGGTTGAATTTTTGTTGTAACCAAAATGACAATGATACATAAAAATATTTAGCCAATTTCTAAAAGAAATTAAATATGATTTTTTATTAAAAATTCCTTCTATATTTTGGCTAACTTGTTTAAACCATGTATAGAAATTTGAAAAGTGGTTTAAATTTTTGATCAAATTATGGTTACTAAAAATTTCAAAAACCACAAAACTTTGTCACTTTTTTTTAATACATCTTTTTGGCTATATTTAGCCAAGAAAAAAAAAGTTGGCATTGGTGTTTTTTTTTGGCAAAAATCCACCAATTTTTACCCCAAATATGGCTTTTATTTAAGGAATTTTATTTTAGAAATGTAAATTTGACTATTTTTGGGGAAAAACAAGGGGAAAATGGTTGGTATGATTCAAATTAAGGTTTAAGGCAGTGGCTAGCACTTCTATCTTTCTAAGTTTTTTCTTCTACTACCTTTCTTTCTATTCTCTTGTTTTTTTCCACCACTCTCTTTCACCTTCGTTTCTTTTTCTCTATGTCTTTTTCACATTTGCATGTTAACACACAAGGTGCACTGTTACACTAGCCCCCTTTTCTCTCCCTTCTCTTGTCCATGTTTTCACGGCCCAATCAATGTGTTAGGTGAAAAATGAAAAGCCACCCATATGTTTAATGTCGAATGATGAGCAAAGAATGTTAATGTTAGTAGGTTTAAGGTGTTGAACAATTGGTCAAGGCCAAAGCTCAAGCTAGTTGAATCAGTTGGGCATCGAAGAGGTCCAAGGTGTGAAATCAATCAAGGGTTAGGCGCGAAAAGCTTCAAGGTGGGCTAAGTTAATCAAGGCCTAAAAGGTTAGTTGAATTATGTCATGGAGCTATAACAAGCTAGGTCAAGGCACAATTTCCTATGGTCAAGGGTTGAGTCATGGAGCATTAAGCGAGGGCAATGTGGGGCAACTACCGTAGTGGCATTCCCATTCGCACTAAAAATAATTATTTCTGGCCGTTGCGAAAAAAAAAACTAATTTTTTACAGCCGGTGCGAAATTGCGAATTAATCCGATAATTCTGCAACCCTATCAGCGAAAAATACCAAAAATGGCAGAATAGGTAGCTGCCCTGAAAGTCTTGAAGCAAGGCTCTAACCAGTACTGGTGATGTTGATCTAACAACTGAATTCTAATATTCTCCATCTGATCCATCCTCCTCAAAGTCAGAACCATCCAGGTCTACATCACTTGGAACATCAAACTGATCATCCAGGCAAGCCTCCATCACACCGGCCAATGAAGCTTGCTCCATGTGTGCGAGCACCTCGATGTCCCCCTCAGGCCCTGCCGTCGTATCCTCCTCCGTTGCTTCCAGTACAAGCAGACCCCTTGTCAGACATTCTGACAAGGCCTTTGTTTGGAACTCTGCTTCGTGAATCTTCCCCATCCCGCACTTCATCCACCCCTTCCTAATCATCTATTTGAGCCCTGCCAGCTCCTCCCAGGAACCCATCAACTAGCCTACCAAGTGGCATCTGAGCTCCTTGATCCCAAGCTAGAGCTGGATGTTATCCGGCTGCACCCCGTTGAGCACCTGACATGCTACTTGCTGGCTTTACCACAGATTGAATTGAGTGCGGAAGCGGTGCTTGAAAGGGCGTTGCAGAACTACATCAGCGACCTGAAGCTTGCTAGTGCAGTTGGCAAGAACAAAGACGCGGTGCAGAAGCAGATGATTCTCCTTTAGCCACCCTCTAAACTCCTCTGAGATATGCACCTTCTAACAATCAATGTTCCAGATGTAATGCTGAAAGGACGAAGCACGCCCCAACTCCTCACACTGCTTTACATGCCACGGCACAATGACCTGGTCAATGAACTCCCTCATGGTCTGCTGGTTAAACCAATGGTTGGACGACATGGTCAGATGCCAACCCTTCGCCCTAGTTGCCACCGCCCCGGGGTCTTTAAGGACAACAGCAGTGGTTTTGCCCTGGAAGATCAGGTAAAGAGGGAGTAGATCCCCACTTGCTACGGAACTAACCGTGCAAGTAATCTGACACTTATCGTCCTTTCCTAGACTCTTGACATCTTTGACCCCTTTAACGTCATAGGTCTGATTTGTGCTTGGCCGAATGTGGAGAGCAGTCTAATCAGAATTGATGACTAGCTCTTCGGGGATATAATATGTCTTCACAAGTGTAACTATCCTGTAGGCCATATCATGACCCTGGGATTCCCAATCAGCGGGGAGCTTACTCGCTGTTGTGGTACTCCTTCTCCAAGTCCAACCCATGTGCCTGCGCATAAACTTCCTTGCAAACCTTCTCGACACGCTGAAAAATCCACTCTTTGTGCGCCTCTCAAAAAGCTCAAGGGCAATAACTGAGATAATCCCTTGAATGACTGTCTGAGTAATGGTGCTGTCCAAAGGCTGCCCCGAGTCTCGCATGCCTTTCAGAGAGTCTAGGATCATCTGAAAGGCCACTGGATGATCTTTGAAGATCCCCCGAGGCCCTTTGTCCTGAACAGCTGACCATGCAAACTGCAGCTTGATAGCCTCCTCATACTTCCTCCATAAAACAAAGCACCCCGTCACATCCTTCTCAAACCACCCCTTCAAAGTGCTGATGGTCAGGTTGTCAAAAGGGCTGCCAACTCGGCCAGGCTTTCTGATGTGTTAAAGGGAGAACAGAGCTTCATACAAGTTCTTGGGGTGCTGCTTCATAGCTTGTTCAATGAAAGGCCACAGATCGGAGACAAACCAGTTTGTGTAACTTCCCCTCTTCTTCTTTGCAGGGGGTGGTTATTCGCTTGCATCCACCCCCGTCTCTTCAGCTGTTGCCGCATCCCCTTGCTCCCCCCCATTCTGTGCTGCAGGTTGCTGTCCGGAAGCCTGAACTGGAATCAATATGGCCGAGGGCACTGCAGTGCTTTTCTTTGGTCTACCAACGAGACGCTTGGCAACCAAACAGGCCTTCTCTGCCTCTTCTCTACGGGTTGCCTGCTCCTTCAACTGCTCTCCCAACTGAGTCTGGCTTCTCTGCCATTGGGCAAGTTGCTCTTCTTTAGAGATGACAGAAAAAAACTTGGTGATAGTGGCCACCTTGGGCGCCATTCCCTTACCGATGCCTCATATGTTTTGCCGTTTCCCCACAGCTCTAGTGCCATTCTTGATTTTTGAAAGGGAAGCCACTTTTCCTTATCTGTCTAAGCCATAGTGCACGCAGCTCGCTGTGGCTCAATCTCTAAGGCCTGCAATTTTGGCTCACATGCAGCTTGTGATGAATTCAGTGAGCCATGCCCAGCAAGAGTACAAACATGAGGTGCAAAAACGCAACTTTAGAATTGCATCAGGGTTAAACATTTCCAACATCATGTAAAGGCAATGCAAAGACTGAGTGGGTGCAAGATCCTATCCTCAACATTACAAACATGAAAAAGGGTTTCAAGAATCAAACCCGAAGAGATAATCAATTATGACAAAATCACTGCAGTCAGGAGAAGCTTGCTCTTCCTAACTGGGTTCTTTCACCCAATTGCACATTTGCCCCGGCCCTTTTTCTTACCTACCCACCAACTAGATTCACACCACCTCTCCCCCTTCACCTATATGCCTATTGCCCAACCAAGCACCCACCCCCCTACATGCCTATGCCATTCATATTTTTACTTACCTATTCACCCTCCCTCCTACCTATCTATTTACCTCTGCAATGTTGACACCAACCAATGAAAATAATGCAAATGTGGGATATTGCATTCACTTGGCTAGCATTAGATTAGATTTTTTTTTATATTAATTAAATTCAAGGTTAGGTTAATTTAAGAAAGATGAATCATGAACTCATATATATTGAGCAGGTGAAAATCATTCCTTCTCTCTTTTGTAAAGGAGTGGAGACATCTTTCAATTTGGAGATATTCAAATCAAAAGGTAAGAAAGGGGTGAGTAAAAATTAATTAAATAATTTTCTCATTTAAATCCTTAAATTTTTTAACTTTGATTTTTAATTCATAAACAGATCATGTAGTTTATCACTATAATGGTTTAGGGTTTTTAATTTATTTGTTTAAGGTTTTGTGTGGATTTATTTGGACATTTGGTTTGATTTAGCATTGGAAAGCTTTGTAAGGAGAATGTCATCACCTTATACCATCAAATTAAAAGTTTTTTTTTCATTTTTATTTATTTTGTTCATGTGTGGTTCTAATTTAATTACATTTCAATAAGTTTCCTCTATTATGTCAACACAAATATAACTTACATGTTATTGATGATTGGAAAATTGTATTAAATTAGTAAATGTTCAATCATAGCTCAAAAAATTTGTACGTAGTTATTAATTTTGAATACATGTATTGCCTGCATGGGTTCCATGTACAATACAGGTTTTAGTTAAGCATGCGGGTATTGTATGATCAAATACTAGGGGCTAATGTCAATTTTAGGGGTTTATGCAAATATTATAGGAATGGGTTCCATGTTCAATGTGTGTTTAAAGTTCATTTATGAATATTGCAAGGTTAGTTCCCATGACAAATGTGATTTTAGGTTGGCATACATGTATTACAAGGTTGAATCCCAAGTCCAATGTGTATTTTAGTTTGGCATGCAAGTATTCCAAGGTTGGGTCTTAGGTCTAGTGTGTGTTTTGAATTTGACATGCAAGTTTGGGTCCTAGGTGCAATTTGTGTTTTAAGGTTGACATGCAAGTATTGCAACGTTGGGTATTAGGTCTTGTGTGTCTTTAAGATGTGTCATAGTTATTATTCCCACATGAAAGTATTCATTAGTGTATTCCATTAATTCCATTACTCCTTTGGAAGGAGCACTTGTTCATTTACATCACACAATGCAAGAAATCATTGAAGAGTGCACACAAGGAGGGGTTACATTTGTGGCCTTGCCTCCTCACTCATGAAAGTTGTGGCATCATAAATTTGGAACATTCGTTTCATAAATGCAAATGAATCATTGCCCTTAAAAATGTCTTTACATCATGTACTTGACAGTTTAGGGTATTCAGTCCATAAGTTGAAAGATTGTCACAAAACAATGTTGACACACAAATTCTCTTGCAAGTAAATATTAATCTTTGCATCCAATAAGCATCATATTCCTCTAAATTGTTTGTTTGTTTGTTTATACTTAATGTTTTGCATTATTATTGTGTATCAAATGTTAATCATATTATTTTGTATTTAACAATCCAATGTATGCTTTATGTTAACATGAACCCTGCAATGTCATACAAAAGTTTAGCTAATAGATAATATATGTTGTGGGCATTGTAGTTCATGTATAATCACTAAGAATACATAACAATACCCAATAATTTTAAGCATTCTATACATTGGGAAGGTCTTCAATGAAATTTTGGAAGTTTGGATTCAAATATTGTTTATTAACAAGTGAATTTGGGAAGTTCAAATGTAAGTATTGCATTTATGCAATGTAGATTCAAAGGGATTATGGAAGTATTGTGGTTACTTCATATGGATCAAAAAGAAATAATGTATGTATTGTAATTAGAGTAATTTTTCCATTGTGTGTTAAAAACACTAGATTCAAATATTGTGATTAACATAAGGTGGGTAAAAATTCATGATGTAAGTATTGTAGTTAACACAAGGTGGTTTAGGTCATTGATGCGGGTATTATAATTGGAAAAAAATCCAATGTTAGTTCAATCTTGTTAGGTAAGTATTGTGCAAGCGGAGAAGATTAATGTTTTAATGTGTATTAGGAAGATTATATGTAGGTAATGTTATTAAACCTAATGTCTACTATGGGTTAAAGAAACCTCTACGTAAGTATTGCAATGATGTTTTAAATATGCCTTGCATGGTGTCACATGCAAGTATTACATTTCAAGGCAATCTTATAATTTAAATAAGAACTTGTGTGGTCAATGTAATTTTTAGCATGGCCCAATATGCAAGTATTGCATTTTATAAATTTTTTAATGATGGAAAATGATAATTATCATACACACGTATGATGTCATAGGTTTTTAATCATGTCCATTTTTGTATGGTTGAGTTGTCACCCATGCTTGTGGGATTAAATCCTACCACCATTTCACACATCTTTTTAAAAAGAATTATTTTCATTAAATCAATATTGTAATATCTTTCTTTGTGGTCAACATAGGAAATATTAGTTTAAATATGAACAAGCTAGTCTCAACTCATATGCAAATACTTTTTAATAATTTGAGTATTAATATTTAATAGGTAATAATAATAATAGTGGATGTTAGAATAATAATAACATCAATAATAATATTACATAGATAATGTTAATGTAATGAATAATTGTAATTATTATTTGCTAGTATTTTTGGCTACCTATTTGATTATTCTTCTTATTATTTCCCTTGTTATAACTACCATTGTCTATAATAATCAATAATTAGTAATAATTATAATTATAAATATTATTATTACTATTATTTACTAGTAATAAATACAATAAAATGACATTATTCTAGTATTTATTTTAATATTCTTATTAATAAAAATATTAAACTACAATGGAAATAAATTAATTAAGTAATTCAAATAACTATAATAATAATCTTGTATTTAATATTTAATAATATTATTATTATATATTTACTTAAAAATATAATACTCATTAATTAATTAATTGATATTATTATTAATATGAATGTCAATCACAATTTAAGGAAGGGGATGGGCTTCTAGGAATAATATAATCGGGGGCACTAGAGGGATTTCTTAACATGAGCTTCATTTCAAACATTAACTCCTCCTTCCCCTTTACTAGATTTGAAACTAAAAAAAAAATAGATGCAAAATTTTTTTAAATCTTTAATTTCTAAACTATGCAAGTATTATATTCACAAGTCTAACTCATTTTTGGGTATTGCCAATAAATAAATAAACTGCCCAACCAAGCTTTTCATTTCTCATATATGCGACAAAAGGAGGGTGGGGTTGAGATAACATCAAAACATAACAAATACTTGATCTAACACAAAGTATTTTGTATTCCATGCATGGGCCCAAACCCAATTTGGGTTACAAATTTGATGTACGATTTTTTTAAGAAATTAAAATGAAAATGAGTTCTTAATTGCACACTCTAATTTTCACATGAAACAAAATTGGAAACACCATGATTTTTTACATTTAAAAAAAATTGCGGAGTTTTTTCTAAAGTTTAATGCTCCTTTACTGTGCACCTCATGGGCCATCACTTTTCCTAGAGTTATGTGTTCATGAATTCAGCATTTTACCCCACTTGGGGCATCTTCTTATCTTGGGGCAACTTCATGTTTTCCACCTATAAGGATGGAGGGTTTGGGTTGACCTCACAATGTTCTTTTGTGTGCTTGCATGGTGTTGTACTAGCCCTAAACAAAAGAACAAAAGATGATCAATGTTGGAACAAAATAATATAAACAAAATGTTGTTCTAATAACACACTTTTAGTTTTGGCTTCGAGGGTATATAAAGCTTAAGTTTCAAAAGGTTCACATACACATACAACCTTGGTTTCTATTAAGGTTGTAGAGTGACTTCATCTTAGTGAATTACTATAAGTTTATTATAGTAATCACAACAACATGTAACCAAAAGTTTACTAAGGTAAATTATTGCCTATTCCTTATGTAGTGCAAAGACAATATAGTAGCAATGGGGAAATAAGGACATGAGAGAAGAAATAGGATCTAAGTGGTGGTAGTTGTCACTAATTGAAAGAATGGCTAACTCCTTAAGAAGGCAAGGAGGGCAATAGCTTAGTGTGGGGTGTGTGTGTGTGTGTGAATAAAGAGAAGAAGGTTGTTTGCCATACTTTTATCTTTGATTTGGATGATTCATTTTTTAAAAATGATTGATGGTTGATTGCAACTTTTGTTGAAGTGGTTTCATCGCTTCATGTTAGATAATCACATACACTTGTTTTGTTATTTTGTAGTAGTTGGAGTTTTGGTCTAATGAGCTACATCATCCAACAATAAATTGTTTTAATAATTCCTAGTATTCCCATATAAAAAATATGGCAACTATTAGGACATGGGAAAGGGGGCTTTTCCATTTGGCGACCATCTTGGGGAACTATAACAGAGGTTATAAGTGGGGGGTTTGTTCTACACATTGTGGAGCATTTTGATGATGCCTTACATTGTGGTTGGGTTATTGAACCCACATTTGGAATTGAATATGATGTTTTATGTTACTTTGGTTGTGTGCGTGCGTACACACACACATATGCAAAATAAGAAATGCACACCAACTAAGGTTTTGAGTTGAATTTCAAAGGTGGATTTGCTCTTAAATGTGGAAAAGGTCAAAAAACAATGAAGTAATGTTGCTTGTGGGCTGATTGAAAAGTTGGATCATACTTTCCTTCATTAAAAATCATGAATGTCACTTACATATGGATCCTAAATTTTTGTTACAACCAAAGGTTAAGCATATTTTCTTGGTTCAACTTAACATTTCGAAATCTCGTTTTTATCATGGAAAATAGATAACGGCCAATTTTGTTTTCATTCCCCTCCTTCATGAGACTTTATTGGATGAACAAACCTCTTTTTCCAAAATAATAATGATGTCAAATACAATTGTAGTGTTGAAGCCACCCACTGATTATAATTTGTGTTTTTAATTGTGCACATTATTAACCAACAACTAGATTATTTTTCACAAGTTGTTTTATTGTCTAAAGCTATGATATTGGGGAGTGTTGAAGTTGAGAAATGTTTCTCTACATTGTCCTTCACAAAGTTTTTTTTTTGAGAAACAAGTTCACAACATATTTGGATTTGGTTGTGCGAATGTATGCACAAAATTTTTATACATTAAAAAACTTTCCATTTATTGTTGTGATCAAAGCATGGACACAAATAAATAAATAAAATATTAGAGCAATAATTTTTTTTGCAATAAACACCAAGATTTTTCAAAGTTTTTCATTTCATCCTTTTTTGCATGCTTTCCTTGCTTGACCTATAGGTTTCAACTTAAAACTTTCAACATGAATTTTCCATTGTTGTTCCATTCCTATACGTTTTGTGTTGACATTGTATGCAACGTACATTACAATTGTGCCTTGTAGTATATATTTATAGATATATTGTTAATTATGTTGTATGTTTTTGCAAGCCATCTCTAGCCACATGGGTAAGGTCCATTTAAGTTTAGGTTCAATTCTCCCTTGGAGATGTATCTTCTAGTCAAAAAATTTACACTTTTACATCCATGGATGCCTTGTTTTCTATTTTTATTTATTTTTGGTTGCCAACTTTTGATTTGTAGTACCATTTTTTCATCATTAAAATTCACATAAAAGATAATCTTATAACTACGAATATTTAACCAAATAATACAAACCATAGCCACATTTTTATTAAGAATTTGATGGGGTGGATTAATTTTTTGAATTTTCAATATGAGAGGATGGCATTTGTCAACCATAGACCAATAACCACTTAGGCTAGCTTCACAATTCCTTTAAAAAATCTACAATGTGTTTTTCTTATGTGCTTGCATTAATATATTTTTGACATTATTACATATTAGAGAAAATTAAAATCTTATGCTTCTACCTTAAGCCAAACAAATATACCATGCTTGGGATTCTTGTTTGACCATCTATGTATTCCAAATATAACATCCTCAAAATATTATAATCTAAAAATATTATTTAAACAAACAATATATAATATTGAAAAAATGGTATTTGAAAACAATACACCCTTTGGGTTGAATAGTGTTCTTGGCCTTGGCACATGCACATCTAAGCCCCCACTTTTGCCCATGTTTTGCTCGTAAATAAGAAGACAAGGTCAAAAACAATGCATCTTTTTTTGAACACATATGGATAGTTTCAGCCTCTTCTAGTTTAGGTAAGTGTAGGTAGGGGTAAATATTGAGTTTTTTAAAACCTTTTTTTAATAGGAGGGGTATCTATTAGAACCCAAATTTACCATATTAGGGTTTAATTATTTTTACAATATAAATAAATTTAAGGTTTTTTTTCTTTTTTGGGTTTTAACATTTTTGAGCTTTTTGGTTTTTTGGGCTTTTAATATTTTGTGCTTTCTAGATTTGTGATTGTAAAACTTGCAACAAGTTTTCAATATTCCTATTTGAATTTCATAGTTGGT